>Ga0210400_10000108_pt1 | contig 109769 bp, 120 predicted proteins | sample IncBWH26MmetaG_FD_155456 | JGI IMG/M metagenome (GOLD analysis project Ga0210400, IMG submission 155456) | Forest soil microbial communities from Barre Woods Harvard Forest LTER site, Petersham, Massachusetts, United States - Inc-BW-H-26-M | ecosystem: Environmental > Terrestrial > Soil >... | reverse complement strand
GGATCTGGGCTTCGACCTGGTCGCCCAGGTTGACCATGCCCTTGGCGGACTTGGCCTTCTTGTTCCAGCTCATCTCGGAGACATGCACGAGGCCCTCGATGCCGGGCTCCAGCTCCACGAAGGCGCCGTAGTCCGTGATCGAGACGATCTTGCCTTTGACCAGCGCGTTCACGGGGTAGCGCTCCTCGACGGAGAGCCAGGGATCCGGGAACTTCTGCTTGTAGCCCAGGGAGACGCGCTCGGTGTCCTTGTCGTACTTGAGGACGGCCACTTCGACCTTGTCCGCCACCTGGAACATCTCGGAGGGGTGCGAGAGGCGGCCCCAGGACATGTCCGTGATGTGGAGCAGGCCGTCCACGCCGCCCAGGTCGATGAAGGCGCCGTACTCGGTGATGTTCTTGACGGTGCCCTCGACCAGCTTGCCTTCTTCGAGGCCGGCCAGCGTCTCCTCCTTCATGGAGGCGTTGATGGTCTCCAGGAAGAGCTTGCGGGACAGGACGATGTTGCCGCGGCGGCGGTTCACCTTGATGACCTTCATGTCGAAGGACTTGCCGATGAACGGATCCAGGTTGCGGACGGGCTTGGTGTCCACCTGGCTGCCGGGCAGGAAGGCGCGGATGCCGATGTCGACGGCCAGGCCGCCCTTGACCTTCTCCAGCACGGTGCCATGGACGGTCATGTTGGAACGGAAGGCCTTCTCGACCTCATCCCAGATCTTCATCTTCTCGGCGCGGTCCTTGGAGAGGCGCACATTGCCGTGCGCGTCTTCCAGGTGCTCGACGAGCACCTCGACGATGTCGCCTGCGGCCACGCCGACGCTGCCGTCAGGGTTGTTGAACTCGTCGATGTTGATGGTGCCGGAGCCCTTGTAGCCGATGTCGACGATGACATCCTTGCCGCGGATCTCCATGACGACGCCGCGGACGACCTGCTCTTCGCGCAGGGCCTGGGTCTCGCCCTGCAGCGCCGCCAGGAACTCGTTCCCGGCCTCGCTTTCGTCTCCGAGCATGCCCTGGTCGAGCACGGTGATGCGGCCCACCTGCTTGGCGCCGTGGCCTTTGATCTGATCTAGCAACTTGGACATGAAGTCCACCTCTTTGGGTCGCCCCGCCTTCCGGGCAGGGCTGGAATCCCGGGTCACTACCCTTTCGGGCGCCCGGCAGAACCCCTATTCTGAGGCTGGTCGCCTGGAAAACCAAGGTGAAAAGCGCGGCGGCCTCCGGCCGGCTCCAGGCCCTAGTCCAGGGATAGTCCCTTCGGAGGCAGCACATTCACCAGCACTTCGGGGGCGCGGTTGTCCGAACACTTGCGGCAGTCCGAGGTCCGGGTGCGCACCACGATGGCGGCCGCGCCGGCTTCACGGAAGGCGGGCGCCTTCCAGTGGAGCGGCTCGATGAGCACCACCACGGGGCGCGGAGAGGCCAGCGCCGCCCTCACCTTGGCGGGATCATTCAGAGTCGGGAGGTCGTGGCGCAGGGTGAGGCTGGAGAAGCCCATCTGGGTTTCGGTGAGACAGCTGGCGTAGACCGTGTAGCCGTTCTTCTCGAGGGTCTGGGCCACCTCGTAGGGATGGGTGAGCGGGGCCCAGGCTTCCCGGTCGTAGCTCGGCACGGCGACGACGAGGAACACCGCCAGGAAGGCCGTCCACTGGAGCATGACCTCGTTCAGGGCCGCCGTGTGGTCGCGGCGCCAGAGGTGGCGCAGGGAGGCGGCGCTGAGGGCCAGGGAGACCAAGCTCACCGCGGCGGCGGCGGCCTTCGGCATCTCTCCCCGCACGGCCAGGTACCAGGGGAACCCCGCGCCCAGGATCCCGACCAGCAGCAGTGTGAGCCCGAGGATCGCCAGGAGCGTCCGGTCGATCCGGGCCCTGGCGCGGGGGATGCGCACATCCAGCCAAAGGGCGGCGTGGAGGAAGGTGATGGGGAGGATCGGCAGGAGGTAGACCATCCGCTTCTCCCGGGAGATGGAGAGGAGCAGCAGGTTCACGGCGAAGGCGAGCGGGAGGAAGTATGCGCGCGGGGACATGTGCTGGTGGGGGAGCTTACGCCGGCCAGGAAGGGCCGACCACAGCGCCACCACCCAGATGGCGAGCCACGGGAGCACATTCCCCGGGGTCCTGGAGAAGTAGAAGAAGAAGGGCTCCACGTGCTCGCCCAACCTCCCGGTCCGGGGGACCAGGGCCGGATCTGCCAGGAAGCGGCCGAAGGTGTTGCGGATGAAGACCTCCACGAGGTACTCCGTCCCGCCATTGATGTAGAGCGCCACGATCCAGGCCAGCGGCAGCAGGAAGGCGGCCAGCATGCCCCAGTTGGGGGCGAGGAAGGCTTTCAGGAGCCCGCGGTCGCGCTCGATGAGCAGGGTCAGGCCCAGCGGCAGCAGGATCATCAGGGGTCCCACGACCCCCTTGGCCAGGAAGCTCAGGCCCAGACCCACCCAGAACCACGGCACCCAACGGCGCCGGAATCCGATCATCACGAGGAAAGCCGTCCCCAACCCGAAACTCACGGCGGCGGTGAGCGTCATGTCCACGACGGCTTCGTGGCCCACGCTGAAGAAGAGCACCGAGGTCGCGAGCATGAAGCCCGCCCAGGTTCCGGCCCGAGCGGAATTGAGGCGCCAGCCCAGGAAGCTCACCCACACCACCGTGGCCAGCGCCAGGAGCGCAGAGGGGAGCCGCAGCGCCCAGGGGTCGAAAGAGCCTGTCGCCCGGCATACCAGGGCCGCCAGCGCGTAGAAGAGCGGCGGCTTCTCCAGGTAGGGCTGTCCGTTGAGGGTCGGGACGACCCAGTTGTGGCTGGTGGCCATTTCACGCACGATCCCCGCGACATAGGGCTCGTGGTAATCCCAGAGGCTGTGGTTCCCTTGCCCCAGGCCGTAAAGCACGAGCGCCGCTAGGCCCGTCCAGACCATCGTCTGCCAGCCCAGCCAGCTGCGCCCTTTGATCTTGACGGTCTCTAAACCGTCCCAGCCCGTGGAAGGATGCATATATCCCCTGAAGGCAATAGTATCCGTTCCGGCACCAAGTGCTCATGGCACAAAATCCCAGCTTGCTCGCCCCTAGCTGATCGGCGCGATGAAGTCTGCCACCCGGGCGCTGTTCATCAGGAAGGTATGCAGCAGCGGAAGCGCCTTCAGGGCGGCGCCGGGCAGATGCGCTTCCGAAAGCGCCACGACGCCGTCGTTGAGCTCCTCGCCGAAGGGGCCCTTGGACTGCCTGGCCTGGCGGTCCCGGCCACGACAGTTGTAGGGACATCCAGAGGCCCGATGGCCTCCATGCGGCTGGCGTCGGCCAGCAGCTGGCCGCTGTCGCCGGTCAGAAGGCGGTAAAGGGGCGAACGCCTTAGCCGCCCTGCCAGGCGCGAAGGGTGGTTGGGCGTGCCGAGCAGAAAGAGATGGATGGATGGGCTTTGGGGCCGTATCCGGAAGGCGGGAGATGGCCTCGCGAAGCAGGAGGCCTCCCAGCGAATGGCCCATGGCCACATACTCGCCGGGCTGGCGGGCCAGCCGCTCCGCGAGCTTCGCCGCGATGTCCTCGAAGGAAGCAGCCCCGGCGAAATAGCCGAAGGTCTCGCAGTCCACGCCCCGGCTCCGGAGCCGCGCCGCCAGAAGGAGCATGGAGAGCGGCGTGTGCCCCATGCCATGCACCAGCACGGCGCGCTTCCGCGCCTGGCCGCTCATACCGAGATCACCACCAGCTCCGGGTCGATCTCCTTCTGCACCAGCCCTTCGATGGCTGCGAGTGTGCCGGTGAGGCTCGCGGGGCAGGTGCCGCAGGCGCCCTGGTACCGGATCATCACCTGTTTCTCGTGGCGGCCCACCAGCTCCAGGCCGCCGCCATCCGCGGCCAGGGCGGGGAGGATGGCCTCGTCGAGCACATGCTGGACCCTCTTCAGCACCTCGTCATCGGGATCGAAGAGGGCGCCGAAGCTCCGCTTGGGCGCCTCGCCAGGAACCTGGCCCGTGGCCGAGGGCGCGCTGCGGATGGGCGCCGCCAGCTTGGGCAGGAGGTCCGGCCAGGAGGCGCCGTCATCCTTCGTGACGGTGAGCCACTTCTCCTGCATGAAGACCGACACCACATGGCCCACGGCGAAGAGGCCTTTGGCCAGCTCGTCGGCCTCCGCGATCTCCTTGCTTGGGAAGCTCTTGGGGAAGCCCAGCGCCACGGGCTCCTTGAGCTGGAACTTCACCGCGTTGGGGTTGGGCGTGTATTCGATCTCGGCGATCTTAGGCATGGCTACTCCGTGCTCGCCACTTCTTCGCCCTTGAGGGCGCTGCGCAGGGTGGCCCAGGGGAGGACGGCGCACTTCACGCGGACGGGGAGATCCTTCACGCCCTGGAAGAGCGTGAGCTTGCCCAAGTCGTTGGGCTGGGCAGGGTCCAGGTCGCCGCGCACCATCGCGCGGAACTGGTCCGCCATGCGATCGGCCTCCTCCGTGGTCTTCCCCTTCACCGCGCCGGTCATGAGCGAGGCCGACGCCACATCGATGGCGCAGCCGCTGCCCTCGAACTTGATGTCGGCGATGCGCCCGCCCTCCACCTGGAGCGTGAGCCTGAGCTGGTCGCCGCAGAGGGGGTTGTGGCCGTCCGCGTGGTGCGTGCAGGGCTCCAGCTTCCCGAAGTTCCTGGGCTTCTTGTTGTGCTCCAGGATCACCTGCTGGTACAGCTCGCGCATGTCGGCCATGGTCTACCCGAAGATCTCGATGGCCTTGCGGACGGCCGCTTCCAGCGCGTCCACCTCGGCGGCGGTGTTGAAGTAGGCGAAGGAGGCCCGCGTGGTGGCGGGAATGCCCAAGCGGGCCATCACGGGCTGCGCGCAGTGATGGCCGGCCCGCACGACGATGCCTTCGGAATCCAGGATCGTCCCCATGTCGTGGGGGTGGATGCCCTCCACCACGAAGGACAGCACGGAGGCCTTGTGCGCCGCCGTGCCGATGACGCGCAGGCCGGGGAGGGCGGAGAGCTTCTCCGTGGCGCGGAGGAGCAGATCATGCTCGTGCGCCGCGATGCGGTCCAGCCCCAGGGCCGTCACATAGTCCAGGGCCGCGCCCAGGCCGATGGCGGCGGCGATGGGCGGCGTGCCCGCCTCGAACTTCGTGGGCGCGCCCATGTAGGTCGTCTTCTCCCAGGCCACGGAGCGGATCATGTTGCCGCCGCCGTGCCAGGGCGGCATGGCCTCCAGCAACTCCAAACGCCCGTAGAGGACGCCGATGCCTGTGGGGCCGCTCAGCTTGTGGCCGCTGAAGGCGTAGAAGTCGGCGCCCAGATCGCGCACATCGGCCTGGATGTGCGGCACGGCCTGGGCGCCATCAATGACGGCGATGAGCGAAGGGTTCGCGGCCTTGGCGCGGGCGATGATCTCCTTCACGGGGTTCGCCGTGCCCAGCACATTGGACACATGGGTGAGGCCCAGCACCTTCGTCTTCGGCGTGATGAGCGCCTCGAAACCGTCCAGGACCAGCTCGCCCGCGTCCGTCATGGGGATCACGCGGAGCGTGGCGCCCTTCTCCTCTGCCAGCATCTGCCAGGGCACGATGTTGGCGTGGTGCTCCATGGCGCTGAGGAGGATCTCGTCGCCAGCCACCACATTCGCCCGGCCCCAGCTCTGCGCCACGAGGTTGAGGGCCTCCGTGGTGCCGCGGGTCCAGATGACCTCCTTGTCGCTGGCCGCGTTGATGTAGCGCTGCACCTTCACGCGGGCGCTCTCGAAGGCGTCCGTGGCCAGCTGGCTCAGGGTGGAGACGCCGCGGTGCACATTGGTGTGCTCCAGCGTCTCGTAGTGCCGCATGCGGTCGATGACGGGCAGGGGCATCTGGCCGCTCACGGCGGAATCCAGGTAAACGACCTTCTTGCCGTTCAACTCGCGGCCGAGCAGCGGGAAATCCTTGCGGATCCGTTCCACATCGAAGGCCGTCGCGGTGCTCATGCCAGTTCTCCCAGCGCGGCGTGGGTCCGCGCCAGCACCTGCTGCCGCAGCGACCGCCGCAGGCTCGCCACGGGGATGCGGCCGATGAGATCGGAGGCGAAGCCGTAGATGAGGAGGTTCTTGGCCGAAGGGAGATCCATGCCGCGGCTCTGGAGGTAGAAGAGCTCGTCCGCGTCCAGCTGGCCGATGGCGGCGCCGTGGGCGCACTTCACATCGTCGTTCTCGATCTCCAGCTGGGGTTTGGTGTCCACGCGGGCGTGGTCCGAGAGCAGCAGGTTGCGGCTCTGCTGCTGCGCATCCGTGCCCGCCGCGAAGGGCGCCACGAGGATGCGGCCGTTGAAGATGGCGCGGGCGGAGCCGTCCACGATGGCCTTGTGGACTTGGCGGCTCTGGGCGTGGGGCGCGGAGTGGAGGATGGTGCTGTGGGTGTCGGCCACTTGCTTCCCGTCAAGCAGCGCGAGGCCGTCCAACGCCAGTTCTGTTCCGGTGGCCAGCGTCGCGCGCGGCGTCTCGCGGCTGAGGCGGCCGCCAAAGGAGATGGTGCGGCTCAGGTAGCGCGAATCCCGGGCGAGATCCGCTGTGAGGCTGCCGATGTGGAAGGCCTCCTCCGACTGGCGCTGCACGCGCTCGTGGCGCAGCTGGGCGTTCTCGCCCAGTTTCACTTCGACCACTGGCGCACTGAGATAGGTCCCTTCGCCCGCATGCTCCTCGATGAGTTCCAGCTCTGCGCCGCGCTCCAGCACGATGAGGAGGCGGGGCAGGGCGAGGACGGGGCCGTCCGTCTCCTGCGTGATGAAGAGGAGGTGCAGCGGCGCTTCCACCTTCACGCCGCGCGGCACGAAGACGAAGGCGCCATCGGTGAAACGCGCGGTGTTGATGGCCGCGAAGGGGTCCATCGTCTCCGCGTCCAGAATTGTGCCCAGGGCGGAGGCGGCCTCGCTGGCGTGGGAGAGCGGCAGCAGGCGCACGCCCGCGGGCAGGCCCGAGACGCAGGAATGGTGGGGGTCCGGATGGCCGTTCACGAAGACGAGCCTTCCGCCGCGGGCCTCGGGCAGGATGCGCTCGCGGATGTCCACTTCCACGGACGGCGCGGGACGGAAGCTCTGTTCGGCCAGCGCGGAGAGGTCCAGGTACTTCCAGTCCTCCTGCTTCATCGTGGGCAGGCCAAGGCGCTCCACGCGCGCTTCCGCAGACAAGCGCAGGGCCGCCCAGCCCTCGGGCCGGGGCAGCGTGAGCACGTCACCCACGAGACTCGACGCGGCCGCGATGCTCATGCGCCCACCGCGAGCCAGTCGTAGCCTTCCTTCTCCACGCGCAGCGCCAGTTCGGGCCCGCCCGACGCGACGATGCGGCCGCCGCTGAGGATGTGCACCTTGTCTGCGGGGATGTGGTCCAGCAGGCGCTGGTAGTGCGTGACGAGAAGGATGGCGCGGTCCGGGCGGCGCATGGTGTTCACGGCGTCGCCCACGATGCGGAGCGCGTCCACATCGAGCCCGGAGTCCAGCTCGTCGAGGATGGCGAGCTGCGGATCCAGCACGGCCATCTGGAGGATCTCGTTGCGCTTGCGCTCGCCGCCGGAGAAGCCCTCGTTGAGGCCGCGGTCGAGGTACTCCTCCTTCATGGCCACAACCTTGATGCGTTCCTTGATGAAGTCGTCGAACTCCAGGGGGTCCAGCTCGTCGCGGCCCTGGGCCTCCGCCTGCTTGTTGTAAGCCAGGCGCAGAAACTGGGCGTTGCTCACGCCCGGCACCTCGATGGGGTGCTGGAAGCCGAGGAAGAGGCCCAGCCGCGCGCGGGCATCGGGTTCCATGGCCAGCAGATCCTGGCCGAGGTACGAGACGCTGCCTTCGGTGACTTCATAGGCTGGATGGCCCGCGAGCACCTTGCCCAGAGTGGACTTGCCGCTGCCGTTGGGGCCCATGATGGCGTGGATCTCGCCGGTCTTCACCTCGAGGTTGATGCCCTTGAGGACGGCCTTGCCGCCGACCGACGCGCTCAGGTTCTTGATGCTCAGCATGCCATCTCCATATCCGGAATCCCGATCCCTCAGCCGACGCTGCCTTCGAGTTTGAGGCTCAGCAGCTTCGTGGCCTCCACGGCGAACTCCATGGGCAGCTCGCGGAAGACCTCCTTGCAGAAGCCGTTGATGATCATGCTCACGGCGTCCTCAGCGGGGATGCCCCGCTGCTGGAAGTAGAAGAGCTGCTCCTCGCCGATCTTGCTGGTGGTGGCCTCGTGCTCCACCTTCGCGGTGTTGTTCTGAACCTCGATGTAGGGGAAGGTGTGGGCGCCGCTGGCCTGGCCGATGAGCATGGAGTCGCACTGGCTGAAGTTGCGCGCGCCGCCCGCCTTCGGCCCGATCTTCACGAGGCCGCGGTAGGAATTGCTGCTCTCGCCCGCGCTGATGCCCTTGCTGATGATGGTGGACTTCGTGTTCCGGCCGATGTGGATCATCTTCGTGCCGGTGTCCGCCTGCTGCTTGTGGTTAGTGAGGGCCACGGAATAGAACTCGCCGATGCTGTCGTCGCCCAGGAGCACGCAGCCGGGGTACTTCCAGGTGATGGCCGAGCCCGTCTCCACCTGAGTCCAGCTGATCTTGCTGCGCTTGCCCTTGCAGAGTCCGCGCTTGGTGACGAAGTTGAAGATGCCGCCCACCCCGTCCTTGTCGCCGGCGTACCAGTTCTGGACCGTGGAGTACTTGATGTCGGCGTCGTCCAGCACCACCAGCTCCACCACTGCCGCGTGCAGCTGGTTGGTGTCGAACTTGGGCGCGGTGCAGCCCTCCAGGTAGGAGACGCTGGCGCCTTCCTCCGCCACGATGAGCGTGCGCTCGAACTGGCCGGATTCCTGGTTGTTGATGCGGAAGTAGGTGTTCAGCTCCATGGGGCACTTCACGCCCTTGGGGATGAACACGAAGGAGCCGTCGGTGAACACGGCGGAGTTCAGCGCCGCGTAGAAATTGTCGGAGTAGGGCACCACGGAGCCGAGGTACTTCTTGATGAGCTCGGGATGCTCGCGCACGGCCTCCGACATGGAGCAGAAGATGACGCCGACTTCCCGCAGCTTCTCCTTGTAGGTCGTGGTGACGCTCACGGAGTCGAAGACCACATCCACGGCCACGCCGGCCAGGGCCTTCTGCTCGTTGATGGGCACGCCCAGCTTCTCGAAGGTGCGGATGAGCTCCGGGTCCACCTCGTCCATGGAGGCGAGCGCGGGTTTCTGCTTCGGCGCGCTGTAGTAGACGATCTTCTGGAAATCGGGCTTCGCGTAATGGACTTTGGCCCACTCCGGGAAGGCCATGCCCTGCCAGTGTTTATAGGCCTTCAGGCGGAAGGCCAGCATCCAGTCCGGCTCGCCCTTCTTCTCGCTGATGAAGCGGATGATGTCCTCGGACAGGCCTGGAGGGGCGCTATCGGACTCGATGTCCGTGCGGAATCCGTATTTGTATTCCTGGCCTGTGAGTTGCGACAGGCTCGTGGCCATAGGCGCCTCCCGAGCCCTTCCATTGTCCAATCTTGACTGGATATGTCAACTATTGTCTTGAGACGCGTCCAAGTCCTTGAGCAGGGCCTTCATCTGGTTTCGGACTTCCTTGGCCTGGCTTTCGGAGAGATCGCCGGGATCAGCCTCCAGACCCCCTCGCAGGAGATCGCTGGCGTCCGTCTTCTCACCGAGGGAAGCGAGGGCCGCGCCCAACTGGAAATGGTTGAGGAGGGTGGGCTCCCGCTCCAGGACCGGATCCACCAGGTCCACGACCTCGCCAGGGTGTCCCATGGCCAGCAGGTACTGGCCCAGGAGGGCCCGGGCCCTGGCTTGGAAGCCGGGCAGGGGCTGCTGGTGGAGGCGCCGTGCCTCCGCCAAGTCGGTTTCGGTGGGGTTGCCGGAACTGAGGCGGTTCGCCAGCCGCATGAGGGCCGCCTCCCAGGCGCCGGTGCTCTTGGGATGGCGGGCCAGGAAGGCATCGATGGCGGTCTGGACTTCGTCTTGGCGGCCGTCATCAATGAGGCGTTCCAGGGCGAGGCGCAGGGCCAGGAAACAGAGCCGCGGGTGGCGGTCCGAGCGGGAAAACTTCAAGGCGTCCTGCAAAGCCCCGGCCGGGTCCTTGCGAAAGGCCAGACGCAGCTCCAGCCAATCGAGACGCTGGCTCGCGCCCTTGCGCTTGGCGCGTTTCAGCAGCGTCTCCGCTTCGTCCAGCAGGCCTTCGTCGAGGCAATGTTCCGCCTCGTCGAGGAAGTGCTTGGTGGAGGGCTTGCCTTCCCGCGCCGCACGGAGCTGGGGCTGGTCTTCGGCATCCAGGAGCAGGAGCAGGTCAGGGTCGCCGGGGTTCTGGTCCAGGAGCTCGTGGAGGATGGCGAAGGCCTTGGCACGCTCGCCCATGGCCAGGTAGGCCTCGGCGAGGCATTCGCGGGTGGGCAGGTCGCCGGGCTGATGGGCGGAGGCGTCCTTGAGCACGGGCACCGCTTCGGTGCCCTCGCCGCGGGCGAGCCGCACGCGGCCCAGGCGCAACAGCGTCTCGCCATCGCGGCGGCGCTTCACGGCGGCCAGGGCCGCGTCCAGCGCGCCCTGGAGGTCATCCTGCTCCTGGAGCAGCTCCGCGAGCATGAGGTGGGGCTCCGCGTCCTCGGGATGGATCTCGGCGGCGGTTTCGAGCGATTCGATGGCCTCGTCCACCTGGTCGGGCAGCTCCCAGAGCAGGCGCGCCAGCAGCATCCAGCCCTCGAAGTGGCGGGGGCTCAGCTGGACGACTTTGCGGGCCAGGCCTTCGGCGTCCTCGAAGCGCTGGGCCGCCTCCAGCAGCGCGGCGGCGGTGAAGATGAGCTCGTAGTTCTTGGGGTCCTGCTGCACGGCCAGGGCGAGGCGGTCGGCGGCCTCCGCCAGCTGGCCTTCCTCCAGGAAGGCCATGGTCTCGTTGAGGGCGCGGCGCAGCTGGGCCATGGATTTGGGCCGCGCGATGGGCAGGATGCGCGCGCGGTAGCGCGTGAACAGCTCGCGGGCGCCGATGAGGTGGAGGTTCTCCTCCACGAGCGCCTCCCACCGCTCGCTGAAGGCCTTGGCATCCAGCTGCCGGTGCTGCTCCATCTCCTGCACGAGGGCCATGAGCCCGTTGCGCAGCATGATCTCGGCCCGTTCCAGCTTGCCCAGCTGGTCCGAGACGGTTTCCAGATAGGTCTCCACGCGGCGCACGGTCTCTTCGAGCCCCGTGATGCGCTCCAGCAGATGCTCCTCGAGATCCTCGCCGTCCGCCTCTTCGGGTTCTTCTTCCCAGGCCTGGTCGCCACGCAGGATGAGCAGCCGCGTCCCGCACTTCACGCAGGTCTCCCGGTCGCCCGAATTCCAGGCGAGGCAGTTCTGGCAGTAGGTCCCGGTCGCGTCCGTGGGCATGGTCCCAGCATAGAGGAACTGCTTTTCCCGCGAAGGGCCGCGAAGGGGAAAAGGCGAAGGGCCGCGAATGTCATTTTGCGGCCCTTGTTGTTTTACTTCGCGGATCAGGCGTTGAAGGTCTGCGTGTTCAGGCCCTGGGTGCGCCAGAGGGCTGATAGCAGGAGCTGGCGCATGGGGGGGAACTCCTTGGGCAGGCGGTCGTAGAGGCGCTCGAAGAGCTCTTCGTGGAGCAGCAGCTCGCGGCGCCACTCGTCCTTGTCCACGGCCATGACACGGTCCCAGGAGCTGGCGTCGAAGCCCTGGATGCCTTCCAGGTCCACATCGCCCTTCTTGGGCACCCAGCCCAGGGGCGTCTCCACGCAGCTCACGCGGCCGTGGACGCGGTCCACGATCCACTTGAGGATGCGGAAGTTCTCGCCGTAGCCGGGCCACATGAACTTGCCGTCTTCGCCCTTGCGGAACCAGTTGACGATGAAGATGCGCGGGGGATCGGGGATCTCGCGGCCCATCTGGAGCCAGTGGTTGAAGTAGTCGCCCATGTGGTAGCCGCAGAAGGGCAGCATGGCGAAGGGGTCGCGGCGCACCTCGCCGATCTTGCCCGCGGCGGCGGCAGTCATCTCGGAACCGACCGTGGCGGCCGCGTAGACGCCGAAACTCCAATTGTGGGCCTGCACCACGAGCGGCACCGTGGTGGCGCGGCGCCCTCCGAAGATGAAGGCGCCGATGGGCACGCCGCCCGGATCCTCCCACTTGGGGTCGATGCTGGGGCACTGCCCGGCGGGGGCCGTGAAGCGCGAGTTCGGGTGCGCGGCAGGCTTGCCGCCGGCCTTGTCGTGGGGCTGGCCCTGCCAGTTGGTGAGGCCTTCCGGCACCTCGTCCGTCATGCCCTCCCACCACACATCGCCATCGGCCGTGAGCGCCACATTGGTGAAGATGCAGTTCTTCGTGATGGTGAGCATGGCGTTGGGGTTGGACTTCATGCTCGTGCCGGGCGCCACGCCGAAGAAGCCGGCCTCCGGGTTGATGGCGTAGAGGCGGCCGTCCTTGCCGGGCTTGATCCAGGCGATGTCGTCGCCCACGGTCGTGACTTTGTAGTCCTTGAACCGTTCGGGCATCTGGAGCATGGCGAAATTGGTCTTGCCGCAGGCGCTCGGGAAGGCGGCGGCCACATAGGTCTTCTTGCCGTCCTTGTCCGGCTCCTGCAGGCCCAGGATGAGCATGTGCTCCGCCAGCCAGCCTTCATCCCGGGCCATGGTGGACGCGATGCGGAGGGCGAAGCACTTCTTGCCCAGCAACGCGTTGCCGCCGTATCCGGAGCCGAAGGACCAGATCTCGCGGGTCTCGGGGAAATGGCAGATGTACTTGTTGCTTGCGTTGCAGGGCCAGGGCACATCCTTCTGCCCGTCCGCGAGCGGCGCGCCCACGCTGTGGAGGGCGGGGACGAAGTCCCCATCGCCCAGCACCTCGTGCACGGCCTTGCCCATGCGCGTCATGATCCGCATGTTCGCGGCCACATAGGGGGAATCGCTGATCTCCACTCCGATGTGGGCGATCTCGCTGCCGAGGGGGCCCATGCTGAAGGGGATGACATAGAGCGTGCGGCCCTTCATGCAGCCCTTGAAGAGGCCCCGGAGCTTCTCCCTCATCTCGGCCGGGGCCACCCAGTTGTTGTTGGGGCCCGCGTCCTGCTTGTGCTCGCTGCAGATGAAAGTGCGGTCTTCCACGCGGGCCACATCGGCCGGGTCGGAGAGCGCGAGGAAGGAGCCGGGCCGCTTGGCGGGGTTCAGCTTCTTGAAGGTGCCGCTCTGGACCATCTGCTCGCAGAGCGCGTCGTATTCCTCTTGGCTGCCATCGCACCAGTGGATGCTGTCCGGCTGGCATAAGCTTGCCACCTCCTCCACCCAGGCGATCAACTTCTTGTTCTGGACATAGCTGGGTGTTTGGAGGCTGGTGGCGACAGGCATCTGTTCTCCTCAGGGCGGGTGGGCCTCAAGGCCGCTGTGCAGGGACCCGCCGTGCCGTTAGGGCGGGGCCAGTTTAGCAGCCGGGTCCGGGAAACCGGACCCTCCGGCCTCCGCGGTGCGGTTGGCGCGGTTTCGAGGAGGCTAAGATGAGTTCTGAGGAGCTGCCTTGTCGCGTTTCCGCATCCCCGTTTTCTGCGCTCTCGTGGCCGCGGCCCTTCCCGCCTCGGCCTGCGGCGCCTGCGGATGCACGCTGAACTCCGACTGGTCAGCGCAGGGCTACGCCTCCGGCGCGGGGTTCCGCCTGGACCTCCGCTTCGACTACTTCAACCAGGACCAGCTCCGGCAGGGCCTGGGCCGCGTAGATCTGGCCGGGATCAGCTTTCCCACGGACCGGGAGATCCAGCGCCAGACCATCAACAGGAACACCACACTCATGCTGGACTGGAGCCCCAACGCCAACTGGGGCGTGACGGCGATGGTCCCGTCCTTCGTCCGGACCCACGAGACCATCGCGGGAGGCGACACAGAGGTGTCCTCCTCCCGCAGTTCCGGCTTGGGCGATGTGCGCCTCATCGGCCGCTACCAGGGGTTCGCGGAGGACCATTCCTTCGGCGTGCAGTTCGGTGTGAAGCTGCCCACGGGCCGGACGGATGACACCTTTGGCTCGGGCCCTCAGGCGGGGCAGCTCGTGGATCGCGGGCTCCAGCTGGGCACTGGCAGCACGGACCTGATCCTCGGGATCTACAAGTTCGGCGAACTCTCCATGGACTGGGGCTACTTCGCCCAGGCTTCTTTCCAATCGGCTGTGTCGCACCAATCGGGCTTCCGTCCTGGCGACGGGATCAACGCGAACCTCGGCGTGCGCTACGCAGGCTGGAAATCCGTGACACCCGCGCTGCAAGTCAATGTGCGGGCGGAGAAGCCCGAGACGGGACCGGAGGCGGACACGCCCAACAGCGGCGCGACACTGGCATACCTGAGCCCCGGCGTGACGGTCCACCTCAGCAACCAGCTGCACCTCTACGCCTTCGTCCAGATCCCCGTCTATCAGCATGTGACGGGCTACCAGATCGAGCCCCGCTTCCTCGCCTCCGTGGGCGTGCACTACAATTTCTGAGGCGGGATTCCGGATGCTTGAACACTGGCTGAACATGCCCCATGCGGCGCCTTGGCTGTTCGTCATGTGGGTGGCGGGTCTGCTGGGTTCCATTGGCCACTGCGCGGGCATGTGCGGGCCCATCGTGGCGGCTTTCGGCGTGTCCCAGGCCCGGCGCGGAGGGAAACTCTGGCCGCGGCATCTCATCTTCCAGCTGGGGCGCGTGACGACCTACACCGTGCTGGGCGCGGCCATCGGCTTCGTGGGCGGCTTCGCCCGCATCCAGACCATCCAGGACATGCACGCATGCTGCCGGCCCGAGGGCGCGGCGCTCATGGCGGCTCAGGCCTGGCCCTGGCAGGTCTGGGTGAAGCTGGCCATCGGCTTCCTCATGCTGCTGTTGGGGCTCTTCATGCTGCTGGGGCGCCGGGCGGATGCCCTGATGGAATTCAAGCTGCCCAAGGCCCTCTCGAACCTCCTGGGCGGGGGCCTCCGTAGCGGGGGCGGCCCCTGGCTGCTGGGCATGCTCTGGGGCCTCATCCCCTGCGGGCTCGTCTACATGATGCTGCTCAAGACCCTCGACTATGGTTCCTGGCGCATGGGCGCGGCGGGGATGGCGGCCTTCGGCTTCGGCAACATGCCGCTCCTGCTGGGACTGGGGCTCCTGTCAACCAAGCTGAGCCAGGCCTGGAAACAGCGCCTCCTCCGCCTGGGCGGCCTGCTGGTGGCGGCCATGGGCGGCTACATCATCTGGCAGGCCGTCACACTGCTGCGCTTGCAAGGGCTGTAGGAAGATTATCCTTATGGCCATGAGCGACGAGCAGGAAGCCCAGGACAGGCGGCAGGAGGCCATGGAGGTGGTGGGCAAGGCCTACCAGCTCCACATGAAGGGCGACCTGGAAAAGGCCATCGAGCTCTACACGGATTCCATCGAGGTCTGCCCCACGGCGGAGGCCTACACCTTCCGGGGCTGGGCCAAGAGTTTCGAGAAGGACTTCGACGCCGCCATCGAGGACTGCCACCGGGCCATCGATCTCGATCCCGAGTTCGGCAACCCCTACAACGACATCGGCGCCTACTACCTGGAGCAGGGTGAGCTGGACGACGCCATCCCCTGGCTGAAGATGGCCCTCAAGGCCCAGCGCTACGAGAGCTACTGCTTCCCCCACTTCAACCTGGGTCGCGTCTACGAGCGGCGGGGCGATCTGGACCAGGCGCTGAAGCACTACCGCGCGGCTCTGGACGAGAACCCCCGCTACGCCGTGGCCGCCAAGGCCATCGAGCGCGTGAAGGCCAAGCTGGCGCCGAAGGCAGGCGAGCCGTCCGCGAACTGAGCTGGTCGCAGAGGGCGCAGAAGAACGTGGAAGGCGCGGAAAAGCATTTATTCTGTGTTCTCTGCGCTCGCTCCGCGATCTCTGTGACTAGCCTTCTGGAGTCCTCATGTCCGATCTGAAATCCACAGCCGGTCCTGCCCTGGGGAAGATCCCCAGCGGCCTCGCCATCGCCACAGCCCAGCACGGGGCCGAGCGCACGGGATTCCTGGCGTCCTGGTTCCAACAGGTGAGCTTCGAGCCGCCCCTCGTGGCCGTCTGCATCAAGGCCGGCCGCCCCATCGAGACGCTCATCAAAGCCAGCGGCCACTTCGCGTTGAACCTCCTCAAGGAAGGCGACCACGAGCCCCTGAAGCGCTACGGCCGCGGCTTCGAGCCCGGCGTGGACCCCTGGGCCGAGGACGCCCACACGCTCCTGGCGCACGGGAAGGCCCCCGTCTTCAAGGACGGCTACGCCTACCTTGTGCTGAAACACCGCGAGACGCTCCAGACCGGCGGCGACCACGACCTCTTCATCGGCGAAGTCATCGAGGGCGCCCTTCAGGATCACGAAGCGAAGCCCCGCACCCATGTCCGCAGGGACGGGTTCGGGTACTGATGCGGTTCACCATCGCGCATTCCCCGGACAGCGACGACGCCTACATGATGGCGCCGCTGGCGCTGGGCTGGATGGACCCGGAAGGCTTCGAGATCGACTTCATCCGCAAGGACATCGAGACGCTGAACACTGAGGCCCTGGAGGGTCGCTACGATGTGACGGCCATCAGCTTCGGTGCTTATCCCGAGCTGCGGGGCAAGTACGACCTGCTCACGGCCGGGTCCAGCATCCAGGAGGGCCGCGGCCCGTTGGTGGTGAGCCTGCATCCATCGTCCGCCGCCGCGTTGCAGGGCAAGAACATCGCCATCCCCGGCCTGCGCACCAGCGCCTTCCTCAGCTTCAAGCTGTGGTGCAAGGCGAAGGGCATCGAGCTCATCCACGAGCTGGTGGACTTCGACAAGATCCTCGACGATGTGGCGGCCGGTCGCCACGACGCGGGCCTTCTCATCCACGAAAGCCAGCTCATGTACAAGCAGGCGGGCCTCCATCTCGTGGAGGATCTGGGCCGGTGGTGGAAGGAGGCCTACGATCTGCCGCTGCCCATGGGCGGCAACGCCATCCGCTCGGATCTCGACCCGGCTGTGAAGGCGCGCTTCGCCTCGCTCATGCGCCGCAGTGTGGAAATGGCCCGCGCGCGCCACTGGGAGAGCGTGGACTACAGCCAGTCCTTCGGCCGCGGCATGGACCGCGACATGATCAGCGAGTATGTGCAGATGTGGGTCAACGACTTCACCGTGGACCCCGGCCCCCGCGCCCGCGAGGCCGTGGCGAAGCTGCTGGGCCTGGAGCCTGTCTGGGTCCAGGGCTAGGGCTGAATCAGTAGTAGAGCTGCACCGGCGGAAGGAACTGCCCGGGCATCGCGGGGTTCTGAAGCCGGACCACGCCCGCGCCATCGGCGCTGATGAGGTCGTTCTTGCCGTCGCCGTCGATGTCCGCGATGGCCACGGAGGTCGGTCCCTGAATGCCGCGGTAACGAGTTGCCGCGCTAAAGGCGCCGCTGCCGGTATTGAGGAGCACGGAGAGGCTCCCGGGGTCGCCCGGAACGCCGGAGTTCGCCACGGCGATGTCGGGCTTGCCATCACCGTTGAGATCGCCGATGGCGAGATCCAGCGCGTAGGCATCGCCTGTGGGATAGGAGACGCCCGCCGCGAAGGCGCCGGTGCCGCCGTTGAGGTAGATCCACACATGGCTGGCCGTGCTGTAATCCACCACGGCGATGTCGGGGCCGTTGACGCCGTCGAGATCGGCGATCTTGATGGACGCCGGCACAGTGCCGCAGGCGTAAGCGACGGGAGCCTGGAAGGTCCCGTTCCCGTTGCCTTTGAGGACGGCCAGCTGGCCGGTGCTCAGCCCCACGGCGAGATCCTGGTTCGGGCCGGAAAGCGGCGCGGCGGCGATGCAGTAGGGCGTGGCGCCCACGGCGACGGAGCTGGGCGTCACGCCCGTGAAGCCGCCCCCCGCGTTCTGGAGGAAGAGCAGCACATCGCTGCCGCCGCTGGCGGCCACGGCGATGTCCTTCTTGCCGTCGCCATTGAAATCCGCCACGGCCACCGCGTAGGCGTACCGGTTCGCGCCGAGCTGGAGGTCCACCGCGGAGCCGAAGGTTCCGGGCGTGGTGGCGCTGCCGTAGAGGAGGGTCACCGTGGTCCGGGCGCCGTTGCAGAGCACGAGATCCGGGTGGCCGTCGCCGTTCAGGTCCGCCGCGACGATGGGACCCGGGTCCACGCCGCCCGCGGAGCGGATGGGCGATCCGAAGTTGATGCCGCTCGTGCCCTGGTCCAGGCGAGTGGAGACGAAGCTAACGTCGGTGCCGTCGGACAGGTCCCGGTCGAAAGCGGTGACCACATCCGTCCGCCCGTTGCCGTCCAGGTCCAGGGCGACGACTCCAAGGGCCAGGTCGTAGGCCTGGTTCCCGTAGGTATCGTGGTAGCAGCTAACCAGGGAAGCCAACGCGCCGAAGGCGAGCAGGGGGGCGATCAGGGACCGGGGGGTCGTCTTCATGGCGGGCCTCCGGCATAAGGATGGATCAAAGCTTGGGATGCCGCGAGGGGCCCCGAGGTTTATTCCAGGTCCTTACACTTCCTCAACGCTGACCTGCCACGAGATTTCCTCGCGGGGGATGAGGGCGGGCCAGTAGGCCACGATCTCCGCGGCCTTAGGACGGCCTCCCGCGAAACCCGTCACGCCCGCGGGGCCCGCGGTGACGAGCGGCGCGATCTCGCGGCCGAAGCGCTCCACCTTCTTCTTGCTGGAGTCTTTCACGCTAAGGCGCAACACGACCTCCGCGGGCTCGGCCACCTCGGGCGCGATGCCGGCGTGGACCACGGAGGCGCCCAGGTATTCGGCGTCCGTGTGTTCGTAGACGGAGCCTGCGGCCTCCAGGCGCTTCCACACGATGTCCGCGCATAGTTTCGCCTTGTCCAAGGCCCGCGGGCCGCTGAGCGTGAGCTGGCCCGTCGCCTTGTAGCCCTTCAGGTAGGCGCCGCTCACCTTGAGGAAGGGCGTCTTGGGCTGGCCCTTCACGCCGCTCACGCGGACGCGGTCCTTGCCTTCCTGCGCCAGGCGGATGCTCGTGAAATCCGCCACGCAATCCGGCGTGATGTAGTGGCGCGGGTCGCCCATCTCGTACACGAGCTGCTCGCTCACGGTATCCACCGTCACCATGCCGCCGCTGCCTTCAGGCTTGGTGACGATGAAGGTGCCGTCCTCGCTCACTTCAGCGATGGGATAGCCCACCTTCCACAGCTCGGGCACTTCCCACCAGCGCGAGAAATTGCCGCCCGTGGCCTGGGCGCCGCATTCGAGGATGTGGCCCGCCACCGTGCCCGCCGAGAGGCGGTCCCAATCCTCCCAGGACCACTTGAAGGTGTGCATGAGCGGCGCCAGCGTGAGGCCGGGATCCGTGCAGCGGCCCGTGAGGACGATGTCCGCGCCCGCGTCCAGCGCCTCCACCATGCATTGCGTGGGCATGTAGACATTGGCGCTGATGATGTCGCGCTCGGCGTCGAAGAGCCCCTCGCCCGTGTCCATGTTGGCGAGCTGGAGGCCCTTCTTCTTGAACTCGTCCAGCCGCGCCAGCACATCGTCGCCCGTCACCGTGGCGATCTTCAGGCCCGTCACGCCCAGCTGCTTCGCCACTTCCATGATGGCGGCGCGGCAGGCCACGGGATTCACGCCGCCGGCGTTGGCGATGACGCGGATGTTCTTCTTCTTGAGGTCCGGCAGCACGCGCCGCATGAGGTCCACGAAGTCCGTCGCGTAGCCCAGCTTCGGGTCCTTGCGCTTCTGCTTCTGCATGATGGAGAGCGTCACCTCCGCCAGGTAGTCCAGCGTGAGGAAGTCGATGTTGCCGTATTCCACGAGCCGCACCGGGGCGTCGATGCTGTCTCCCCAGAAACCCTGGCCGTTGGCGATGCGGACGGTCTTGGACATGTGGACTCCAGAACCCCAGTTTAGGAGACAGAGACCGTCACCGACGCGTCGCGGTCCAGAATGGTCTGTGGCGCTTCCATGGTGCCGGAGCGGGCATTTGATGACTCTGCCATGACGGTATGTTTAATTCATCATCGCGAAGTAAATCTTGTTTTACGCGCCTTGAAACCACTATTGGGCCACCGGATACTCGTCTTTGCCCGGATGGGTTTGTTTCTCAGCGATGGCCAGGTTCCGTTTCACCTTGAGGCGGTCCTGGCCATTGCGCATCCGGAAGGAGACAGGCCCCATGACGCAGATCTCGAACCCGCCCGCCTTCCCCCAGGCCGGCACCCGCTCCAAGACCACCGCCATCGCCATCCTCACCGCCATCGTCGTGGCGCTCATCGCCGGAGCCGCCGTGGCCGCGCGAGCCCACACGTCCCGCCACGCCGCGGAACTGGCGCCCGCGCCGCCCTCTTACGCCGACGCGCTACGCCAGGCCGAAGCCGAGGACATGGCCAAGGGTGTCACGCCCGAGATGGCCTCCGAGCTGCGCGCCAAGGGTACGGCGGATGCCGCCCCGAAGCCGGTCCAGCGCGGGCAGTTTTGACTGAGGTGTGAACGGAGAAGGCCTGGGCGTTGCTGCCCGGGCCTTCTCCATTACCAAGGTGCTTGTTACTTGGCGAACATCACACCGAGCAGAATGACGAAGACGAAGATGCCCACGGCGATGGCGGCGCCGGAAGCCTTGGCCTTCACTGTGTGGCGCATGGCCAGGTAGAGCATCACCATGCTGGCGATGGTGAAGGGGTTGAGCGCGTAGAGCAACGCCTGCAGCTTCGGCGAAGCCGTGTGGATGAAGTAGCCGAGCGAGGTCGGCGCCAGCTGGTCCGGCTTCATCCCGCCCACAGGCTTGAGCAGGCAGACGGCGATGACGATCAGAGTGTCCGGCAGGCGCACGAGGGAAGGCACCACCGCCGCCGACAGGCCTTGCAAGAAGGAGGGCGCGTTGGCGCCGGGCTCCGTCATGCCCCGGCCGAGGCCCCAGTTGATGAGGCCCGCGATGAGGGTGAAGATCGGGATGCCGAAGAGGACGCCCAGGATGCCGAAGGGCAGGATGAACTTCGACCCCATCTGGACGGCCGTGTCGATCTGGTCCGCGGTCATCTGAGGGTTTCTTTCAAGGCCGGGGCGGATCATGGCGTCCGCGTCCACCTTGAGTCCCCAAGCGATGGCCACCACGAGGCCGAGGCCCATGGCCAGGAGGAGGGCGGGCAGCCAGCTGGGGGCCTGACTCAGCCGGTCGAACAGGGCGCGCGGCGCGGTGAACACGCCCTCGATCTGTTCGAGGAGGGACGGCGCTTTCGCTTTGGCTTGGGGCGTCTGGTCGCCGTAGAGGGCATCACTCATGGGATCTCCTGATGGGGTGGTCTCAGATTAGGGAAATTCCCGCGGCGGGGAACCGCCTTTCGATGGCTGGCGCGGGCGCGGGGCCGAACGGCGCCCTAGGCCGGATGAGCGGTCACTCGTAGCGCAGGGCGTCGATGGGATCCAGCTTGCTGGCCTTGGCGGCGGGGTAGAGGCCGAAGACGAGGCCGATGGCGGCGGGCACGGCGAAGGCGGAGATGACCGCCCAGAGGGGCACGAGGCCGATGGTGCCGAAGAGGGCCTTGCCCAGCGCCGCGCCCGCGATGAAGCCCAGGCAGATGCCCATGGCGCCGCCCGCGACGCAGAGGAAGGCCGCCTCCACGAGGAATTGGAGCAGCACATCCCTCCGCTTCGCTCCCACGGCCTTGCGCACGCCGATCTCGCGGGTCCGCTCCGTCACGCTCACCAGCATGATGTTCATGATGCCGATGCCGCCCACCAGCAGGGCGATGGACACCATGCCGCCGGCCACGGCCGTGATGGCCGAGGTGATGCCGCCGATGATGCTGGTGATCTGCTTGGGGCTGAAGACATGGAAGCCTTCCGGTTCCCCGGCCCGCAGGCCCTTGATGCGCCTCAACGATTCCGTGAGCAGCTCCGCACCGTCATCGGCCGTGAGCTTGGGGTCGATGCGGGCTTGGAAGAAAAGCTGGCGCCGGTTCGCGTCCGAGAGCGTGGCGAGCCCCGTCGTGAGCGGCATGAGGATGTTGCTGTCGGGATCGTTGCCCAGCGAGCTGCCCTGCTCCTCCAGCACCCCGATGATCTCCAGGGACTGGGTGGGCGTCTGGATGAGGCGGCCCAGCGGGTTGCCGGTGATGCCCAGCTTCTCCAGCACATGAGGGCCCACGATGGCCACCTTGTTCTGGAGCCGCAGGTCCGAGGGCACGAAGTTGCGGCCGGTGGTGAGGTTGATGCTGTTCAGCTCCAGGTAGCTTTCGTCCGTCATCACGAGGTTGACGGTGGTGCTGCGCCCCTCGGCCTTCACCTCCGCGCCCGTGAAGAAGAGCGGCGTCAACTGCGAGATCTGGGGCACCGCACGGCCCAAGGCCCGCATGTCCTCTAGCGTGAGATCCTTGTTCTTGATCTTCAGGTATTCGGCGAAAGGCATGTCCGTGGGGAACACGGGCCGGATGAAGAGAGTCTGGCTGCCGGCCTTCTCGATCTGCTTGAGCACGCTCTTCTGGAGCCCCTGGATGAGGCTCACCACCACGATCACTGCCGCCACGCCGATGATGATGCCCAGCGTCGTGAGCGCACTCCGGAGTTTGTTGGCCTTGAGCGCCCGGATGGCGGCGGAGACGGGCTCCTGGATGTTCATTTCGAGCTCCGCGCCTTGCGTTTGTCCGCCTCTGCGGTGATCTGCGAATCGGACTTCTCCCTCAGCTCCAACTGGGCGCGGTCCTTCAGCTCCCGCAGTTTGCGCAGGGGGCCTGTGAGCACCTTGTCGCCATCGGCAAGGCCGCCCTTCACCTCGAAATACTCCGTGTTGGCGATGCCCAACTGGACCTCGCGCTCCTCCGCGCGGCCGTTCTTCACCACCATCACCACATTGCGCATGGGCGCCACGAGCAGGCCCTTCTTCGCCGCGTCCTCCGGGCTCATGTCCCTCTCCAGCACGGACTGGAGCGGCACCCGCAGCGCGTTCCGCACTTGGCGGGAGAGGATGACGCCGCGGGCGCTCATGCCGGGACGCAGCAGGGCGATGTCGGGGCCGGACATGGCGAGGGCCACTTTCACGAGGTACATGTTCGCGTCCTGGCCCACACCGCCCTCGCTGCCGGTGGCGACCTCGTAGACCTTCGCGTCGAAGACGCGGCCCGGCAGGCTGTCCACGGCCACCTGGGCGTCCTGGCCCGGGTGGAGGCGCACCACCTCGTTTTCGTTCACCTTCACCTCCGCCATCAGCTCGTGCATGTCGGAGATGATCATGAGCGTGGCGCCGGGCAGGTTGCTCTGGCCGGGGATGGCCATCTCGCCCATCTCGGCCTTCAGGCTCGTCACCTTGCCGTCGATGGGTGCGCGCACCTCGCCCTTGTTGAGGCTGTCCCGCACCTGGCCGAGGTTGGCGGCCATCTGGGCCACTTGAGTCCGCGAGGTCTGATAGCTCAGCTCGGCGCTGTCCTTGGCCAGCTTGGCCTGCCGCCACGCCTCATCGCTGATGAGGCCCTGCTGGCGCAGCGCGTCCTGGCGGCTCCAGGTGGATTCGGCCGTGTCCATGGCGGCCTTGATGCGCGCCTGATCGCGGCGGGCGCCATCCAGCGCGGCGCTGGCCTGCGCGACCGCCTGGCCCAACCGCACGCGGTCCAGCGTGACGAGCACATCGCCCTTCCTTACATCCTGGCCGTCCTTCACGGGGATGGCCTTGATCTCGCCGCCGATGGTGGTGCCGATGTTGATGCGCGTTTTCGCCTGGATCTCCCCGCTGGCGCTGATGATCTCGCGGATGTCGCCCTTGGAGATGGCGTCCCAGGAGAACCTGTCCGAATCGTCCCCGCCCCGGCCGAAGAGGGCGGCCAGAGAGGCGACGACGATGACGCCTCCGATGATCGCGGACCAGACTTTGCCTCGACGGCTCATGAGCGGACTCCCGGCGGAGCCTCAAGCTTAGCTAAGGAGCTCCGTCCCAACCGCGGTTGCCGATGAACGGCGGGTGGGGATCGGCGAACGGGGCTGAGGCTACGGCTGACGGGTTCAGATCCTGCTCATAAGCTCCAGCTGGATCAACCGCATGAAGTCCTGGGCGTTCGTCACGACGCCAAACGCCTGGTGAGTGCCGCGGTCCTTCAGCTTGCTCACGAGGAACTCGGTCTGGTCCACGCAGATGGTGGTGATCTCGGCCATCTCGCCGTCGGGCTTGGTGCAGAAGGTGGGGAGCATGTTGCCAGCGGCGATGCTGTGGAGAGCCGTGGCCACCATCACGACCATGGTGGCCTTGTTGGTGTACTCGCGCATGGCGCCCTGGGCTTCCAGCGCGTCGGGGATGGTCTCGGGCAGGGGACCATCATCGCGGATGGATCCGGCGAGAATGAAGGGCGTGTTGGTCACGGTGCAGGCGTGCATGATGCCGTCCTTCACCTTGCCCTGCTCCACGAGGGCCTTGATGCTGCCGGCCTTCTTCACCTCGTTGATGGCGCGCATGTGGTAGGCGTGGCCGCCGACCTCCGGCGTGCCGTCCTTCTTCATGCCCAGCGTGGAGCCGAAGAGCGCCGCCTCCACATCATGGACGCCCACGGCGTTGCCCGCGAAGACGCAGTGGGCGAAGCCATGATGGATGAGCCACTCCATGGCGTCGCGGCCCCGGGCGTGGACAAGGGCGGGCCCGATGACCCAGAGGATGTGCCCCTTGGCGCCGCGGTTCTCCATGAACTGCTTGAAGATGGCCTCGTAGTTCACGGGCTTCTCGCGGCTCACCTCGCTGGACATGAAGCCGAAGGCCTCCGCGTGCGTGGCGTCCGTCTCCCCGGCGAAACCCTTGTCCCACACGAGCACGCCCTCGCTGCCGTCCTCCTTCGTGGCCACGGCCACGAGGTCGCCCTTCTTCACGAGGCGGAACTCCTTGATGAGGAGGCGTTCGCTTTTCGGATCCCACACGAGGTGCGAATCCATGCGGGGCATTTCCGGCATGCGCCACTTCCCGCCCACATGCACATAGGTGGGGAAGTTGGTGGTGCTCATGAAGCCGTCCGGCAAGGTCCCGTCCTTGGGCGCGGGGGCGAAGGCGCACTCGGGGGCGCTCGCGAGGCCCAGCTTGGCGAAGTCGGGATGGCGGTAAGGCATGGTGTCCTCAAGCAAAAGGCAACTTTAACGGGGAATCGGCCGTTGCGGACTGGTGGAGCCGGGGCGGAGGCCTAACTTGACATCCACGGGGGTGGGCCATGGCCTGGGATGGCGTCGAGCGCAGGATGGATGTCGTTTCCTTCAACGGGTTGGAGCGGCGGGCCGCCGCCAAGGCGCGGGTGCTGGCCAACGCGACACGGCTGCCCATGGAGCAGGTGCGCGAACTGGCGCATCAGCGGCACCGGGAAGAGGCGGAGACCTGGGAGGCCACCGAGTATCTCGAGTGACCGCTTTGAACGATTGAGACGGGGCGCCTGAGGCCTGACACTGGAGGTCTCAGGAGCGTTTATGGATGCGATTTCCCAGCCGTCCAAGTTGCCCGCGTGGCTGAAGGCCCTCCTCTTCGGCATGGGCGGCGTTGTCTTGGCTGCGCTGCTGCTCTTCGGCGGCCTCTTCTGGCTCATGCGCAGCAGCCTCTCCCGGGGCGAGTCGGGTCTGGCGCGCAAAGGGCAGGATGTGTCCGCCGTGGCCTACCTCGATGCCGCGGGCGCGCGGCACACGCTTGTCGAAGAGAAGGGCAAGGTGGTGATCGTGGATGTGTGGGCCACCTGGTGCCCGCCCTGCCGGAAGAGCCTGCCGGACCTGGCCAAGCTGGCCGCGGCGGGCGGCAAGGACTACACCGTGATCCCCGTCTCCGTGGATGACGACGGGTTCAAGGCCGTCACGCCCTTCCTCCAATCCCATACCGACCTCGCCGCGCTGCCAGGCCTCGTGCCCGATGGCCCGCGCGGCCTCGCGCCCCTGGGTCGTGTGGGCGCCATCCCGACCACCTTCCTCCTGGACCGCGAAGGCAAGGTGCTGGATGCCTGGTCTGGCGTGCAGGAGGAGCGGCTGGCGGAGGGCCTCAAGCGGGCGTTGGGCCGTTGACCCTCACCACGCGCCAGAAGGCCAGCGCGGACAGCGCGCCGAACAGACCCATGAAGATCCACAACGCCGTCGCGCCGTAGCGGCCCAGGAGCAGCAGTCCGAACCAGGGGCCGGTGGTGAAGGCCACGCTCACGGCCATGGAGAAGAGGCCCATGTATTCGCCGCGCCGCTCGGGCGGCGCCAGGTGCGCCACATGGTCGCTCATGGCGGGCATCAGCGTCATCTCGCCGAAGGTCCACACCAGCACCGTGGCCCAGATGGCGAGTCGCCCGTGGAGGAAGGCCAGCGCGCCAAAGCCGCCCGCCGTGAGCAGCGCGCCCAGCATCAGCGTCCGGCGGCTGGGCCAGTAGGCCGTCGCGAGGTTGATCCTCACCTCCAGCAGCACGATGAGGGCCGTGTTCAGCGTGAAGAGGCTGCCGTAGAAGGCGGGCGTGAATCCGAGATCCTTCACGAGGAACACGGGCATCGCGCCCTCGTGTTGGAGGAAGACCACCATCACGGGGATGAGCGCCAGCAGGAAGAGCCTGAGGCGCCGGTCCGCCAGCGCTGTGAAAGGGTGGCGCGGCGGGTGGTCCGCCGAGTGGCGCGACGGGTCGCTGCGGACGGCCAGCAACAGGACGAGGGCCGCCCCCAGCGAGGTGGCGCCGTCGGCCCAGAACAGCGCATGGAAGGAATGTTGTGCCAGCAGGCCGCCCAGCACGGGGCCGATGCTCATGCCCAGGTTGATGGCGAGGCGGTTGAGGGAGAACACGGCCTTGCGCCGGTCCCCCGGGGCGAGATCCGTGAGGATGGCCATGCTCGCGGGGCGGAAGCTCTCTCCGGCGAGAGCCCAGAGCATCACGAGGGCGAGCATGGCGGGCCAGCTGCGCACGAGGGGAATGGCCATCATGAGCAGCGCGGACAGCGCGAGGGAGATCCGCATGACGCGCAGCGAGCCGCTGCGGTCGCTGAGGTGTCCACCCAGCGGCGCCGCCACCAGCGCGGCCGCGCCGTAGGCCAGCATGGCCTCGCCCGCCCGCGCGGGCGTAAAGCCCATGCCTTGGGTCGCGTAGAGCGCGAGGAAGGGCAGGGCCATGGTCCCCGCGCGATTGAGCAGGGTGGCGCCTGAGAGGATCCACACCTCTCGCGGCAATCCGCCCAGTCCGCGCCAGGGATTCAAGAATCAGCGCCAGTGGCGATGGCTCGATCTGAACGGCACCACTCGCCCCAGCTGCCCACGAAGAGCGCGCCGCCGGGCAGACCCGCGGCATCCAGGGCCAGGAGGGTGTGGCAAGCCGTCACGCCGCTGCCGCAGTGGACGACGAGGCGTGCGGGATCGAGACCGCTGTAGAGTTCGCGAAGGGCTGCGAAGGATTTGAACCGGCCGTCCGCTTCGAGGTTCTCCGAGAAGGGCAGGTTCTTCGCGCTGGGGATGTGGCCCGCGACCGGGTCAATGGGCTCGGTCTCGCCGCGGTAGCGGGGCGCCGAGCGCACATCGAGGACGGTCCAGCCGGAATGGCCCGCCAGCTTCTCCACCACGCCGATATCCACGGTAGTCCACTGCCAATGGGAAGCCGGATAGGGCGGAGCGGTTTCGACGGAGGGCGTGTCCGTCGTCAGCGCGAGGCCCGCGGCAATCCCAGCCGCGAGCCCGCCGTCCAGCACGCGGACGCGCTCGTGGCCCGCGGCGCGGAGCATCCACCAGGCCCGTGCCGCGGCGTTGGCACCTCCCTGGTCGTCATAGCAGACGACGGCGGTATCAGGCGTGATGCCCCAGCAGCCCAGGGTGTCGCGCCAAGCGCGCAGGTCCGGCAGCGGATGGCGTCCGCCTTTGGCAGGATCGAAGCCCTCCTCCATCGCGCGGCTGAGGTCGCGATCCAGATCCGCGTTCAGCGCGCCGGGCAGATGGCCCGCCCCGTAGGCCGCCGCAGGACGGCAGTCGAGCAGGCGCACCTTGTCCTTCAGCGCGGCGAGATCGGAAGCGGAGATGAGCGGAGAAGCCATGCGAGGATGATCCCATTTCAGGGAGCCCGCTTGCGAGTGCTGGGGTGGATCGAAATGCAGACCAGATCGCTCCCAGCCCGGTTCCGGCGCGATCCGGCCCGGCTCTGGCTGCGCTGGGCGCGGGAAGCCCATCACGGCGATGTGGCCCTGGCCTGCCTCGACCGCGCCATGGCGCTGGGGGACGCGGATGCCCGCTTTGAGCACGCGCTGTTGGAGGCGGAGGGGCTCTTCGACGCGGGGGAGCCGGCCATCAACCTCCGTCGCGCGGCGGAGCAGAGCCATGTGGAAGCCATGATGCGCCTGGCGGATTGTCTTCGCTGGGGGCCGGGGAAGGAGCGCGATGCGGAGCAGGCCCGCCGGTGGCTGACCCGCGCAGCGGAGGCGGGATTCCGTCCAGCCGCGGAATCGTTGGTGAAATGGCTGGAGGAATCGGGCGATGTGGAAGGCGCAGCCGCGTGGCGGAACCGCGCAGCGTCCATGCCGCCGCGCACGCTGCGGGCGGGCCTGCTGAAGCCCATGGAGTCCCGCGATCCGCTGGTGCGCGCCGAGGTCGCCGCCGTCCACGCCGTGGACCGGGGTTTCGCCGCGCTGCTCCGCCAGCCTTAGGCGCCGCCGCTGTTCACGCTCCTGGTGATTGCCATGGCGCTGAGCCTGGCCGTGATCCTGCTTATCGGGTCCGTCCTCACCTTCGGCCTTCCGCTCATCGTGATTGCGGCCTACTACCTTCTCTTCGGCCGCCGCCAGCGCCACATCTGGCGCTTCCGCCGTCTGGTGGACGCGCTCCGCTCCGGTCACGGTGTCCGGCGGGATGTCCAGGAGGCGGAGGCCTGGACTGCCGCTGCCCACGCCTGAATCTTTCCTGGAAATGTTGGATTGGTCTTGTCATCGCCCCTTGCGGGGCGCATGCTCGTGCCGACATTTCCCCATGGATGAGGTGGACGATGGCCCAGGCTGGCGTTCCAGAGAGAACCACAGGCAGTTTCCACCTTGGCGCCATGCTGGGCACCAAGGCCGGTCTGCTCAAGGCGGCGGAGGAAGGCGACTCCGACGCCATGGTGAAAGTGGGCGACGCCTTCTACCACGGATCGAAGGATTTCCCCCTGGAGCGCGGCTACGCCTCGCTCTGGTTCGAGCGCGCGGCGGAGGCAGGGAATACCGAAGGCATGTTCCGCTTCGCCGAGATCCTGCGCTGGGGCGAGGGTCGCCTCCAGAATGTGCGCGAGGCCGAGACCTGGTACCGCCGCGCCGCGGAGCTGGGCCACAAGAAGGCGCGGACCTGGCTCATCCACGCCTACGAGACAGGGGATGGCACCGAGCGGAATCCCTCCGAGGCCACCCGCCACATCCTGGACCAAGGTCAAGCTCCGGCTGTGCGGATGACGGGCCTCTGGATCGCCGCCGCCGTGGCGCTGGCGGGGCTGGCCATCCTCTTCTGGCGGGGCTAGATCAGCGCTTCACGAAGCCGGTGCAAGGCTTCCACGATTCGTGCTTCCGGCAGCGAGAAACAGGCGCGGGCGTGGGTATCCGTGCCCGACCAGGCGGGCGTGTTGAGGCGGACACGGGCGCGGCGCTCGAGATCGAGGACGAAGGCCTCGGGATCGGCTCCGGCCAGCGGCGCCACAGACGGGAAGAGGAAGAGCCCGCCCGTGCCTTCGCAGTCCATGGGGAAACCCAGCTCGCGGAGACCCCGGGCCAGCACCTTCCGCCGCGCCGAGAGCTGGCCGCGCAATTCCTGCACGCCGGCTTTCCAGGAGGACTCGTCCGAGAACAGCCGTTCCGCTGCCAGCTGGGTGCTGATGGGCAGCGGGTCCAGATGCAGCCGGGCCATGGCGTCGAGCCAGTCCGTATCGGCGCTCACGGCCCAGCCCAGGCGCAGGCCGCCCGCCGCGAACTCCTTGGAGAGGCCCCCTAAGATCATCAGAGAGGCCCGTTCGGCGCCGGAGAGCCCCAGCCACTGGTTCTGCGGCGCCGGCATGGGCCCATCCAGGTCCGCGAGGAGCCCGAAGACCTCATCCGCCAGCACGCGGGCGCCCCTCGCCACCGCCTGTTTCACGAGCGCGCGGAACTCATCCGGAGAATACGAGGCGCCGCTGGGATTGGCGGGATTCGTCAGCAGCAGCGCGTCGAAAGGGCCGGCCTCGGCAACCAGCGCTCCAGTGGCGAGGAAGCCCGGCGCCTTTGTCTGAAGAATGCGCACCTCGGCCCCGGCCATGCGGGCGATCGCGGGGAAGAGTCCGTAGGAGCCCCGGGGCAGCAAGATCACGGGAGGCCGCCCGAGGGACTGCCGGAGCGCCAGCAGCGCGTCGAAGAGCAGGGGCTGCGTGCCAGCGCCCAGGGCGACCTGGTCCTCCCTCGCCTCCGGCAGCCGCGTGGCGCGCAGGTAGCGCGTGATGCCCCCGAGGGCTTCGGGCCTTGTGGGGCGTGGCGCCGCCGGGGGGGCGAGGAACCCCTCCAGCACGCTCTCCTGGAGCCGGAGAGGGAGCGGAAGTTCGTTCTCACCGTAGTCGAGGCGGATGACACCGGCTTCCGGCGCGGGACGTGAGAAGGCCGGGAAGGCCACAAGTTCCGCCATCAACAGGGCCAACGCGGGGCCCCGCGCCGGTTCCGGCGGCGCCGCCGGATCCCCGTCCAGCGCGGCGGAACTGCGGAAGCTGAGCAGTTCGTCGAAGAGCGAATCGTAGTAGGCCTGATGGAAGCAGGAGATCCGGGACCAGCTCAGGTCGGCGATGACCTCCAGGGCCTGGTGCAGCGCGGCGTGGCGCGTGAAGAACAGGCCCAGGGCCAGGTCGGGGAAGGCTTCGCTGCGGATGAGGCCCGTCATCACCGCCAGGTGGCCCGAGCCCAGGTTGCGCGCGAGGAAGGCGAGGCCGGGATTCTCGGGATTGTGGGAGCCGATGGCGAAGCGGTCCGATTCATCCAGGGCCAGGAAGGCGCCGCTGGCCTCGCAGGCCGCCAGCAGGCGCGCCAGGTCGCCCGTCGGCGAAGCGAGGATGACGAGGCGCGGTTTCAGCACCGGCACCAGCTCGGCGATCTCGTCGCCATCGTCATGCATCCACACCGCGTCCGCGCCCGCCTTGGCGAAGGCGGGCGCGAGCACGGGACGCAGGGTTTGGCTCGCGATGATGCGGAGGTCCGGACCGCCGAAGGCGATGGCCAACGCATGGGCCAGCTCCGCGCGGCTCGGGGCCGCGAAGACTTCCTCCGCCTCCAGCGGGAGCCCGTGGAACTTTCGGAGGAAGCCCGCCAGGCGCTGGCGGAACCCCGCGTCGCCGGCCTCGTGCGGATAGGGCGCGCGGGGATTCCGGCGGAACCCTTCCGCGAGCCGCGTCACGAAGCGCAGCTGCTCGTCCCCGGCCTCGGAGAGATCCAGCCGCTCCAGCAGATCCTCGAAGCCCAGTTGCTCGAGCGCGCGGGCCAGCTCCAGCAGCGCCTCTGAGCGGGGGCGGCCCTCGACCACCAGCAGCTCATGGAAGATGGTTTTTCCGCTTTCCAACGCCGCCTGCGCCACGCGCGCGCTGACAGATTCCGGCGACTGCGGGTGCAGGTGGAACGCGAAGGGGCTGCCCGTGCGGGCCTCCAGCGCCACCAGAGGGCGGATGTCCGTGTCCTCGGCCTGGCGGACGCGGGCGCGCCAGAGCGACACTGGCTCGAAGCCCCGCCTGCGGAACATGCGATCGAGGGGCGCCGGGCCGGGGCGCCCCGCGAGGTTGAGGATCACGCTGCCGCCGGGTTCCAGCAGCGTGAGGCTCTCCCGCAGGGCGCGGGCGTTGAGGCCCAAGCCGAACTGGTCCTCGACGAGGCCCTGCGCGGTCGTGTAGTTGCTGAGGTCGTAGAGGCCTTCCGCGCTGTCCAGGTTCTGGGCCGGAGCCAGCACTTGGGGGATGCAGCCCATGACGAGATCGGCGCGGAAGCCCCGCTCCCGGGGCGTCTTCAGCAGATCCGATTCCGCGCTGGCGAAGCGCGACGCGAGCCGGTCCGGCCGCTCGCGGCCCTCCGCGTCATAGCCGTTCAACACGGCGTTGAGGCGCGACACCAGCACGGCCTGGGGGTTCAGGTCCACGCCTAGCACGCGCTCCGCCTCCGTGAGGCTCAGCAGCGCCAGCGCCACCCAGCCGGAGCCCGTGCCCAGTTCGAGGATCTTGGCGCCCCGGTAGCTGCGGAGCGGGCGTCGCAGCAGGCCCTCGAGGAAGGTGGAGCCCCAGGCCTCCGGCGCGAAGATGCTGGGCAGCAGCAGCAGGTCCAGCCGGGCCGCGTGTTCGCCGAAAGCAAGTTCCAACGGCATGGTCCGCAGGACGGGATGATCCTTGTCCCGGAGCGCCGCTGCGAGAGCGTGGAGCGCGGGCGCGAGCCGCATGGGCGTTTCCCGGCCCCAAGCCTCGAGCGCCCGCACAGGATCTGGGGATGCGAGCAGGGCGGAAGGATCGAGCGCGGGCAGGGGCATCCCGCCAGTTTAGGCGAGCAGCATCTCCACCGCGTCCACAAGGGCTTCGGCTTCCGCATGCGGCGCCAGCACTGGATGATCGCCCGGCGCGGCGTCGCCCACAGCGAGGAAGGGCACGCCCGCCTGGGCTGCGGCCTCGCGGTCGTGGGGCCGGTCGCCCGCGTAAAGATGCGGCCCGGGGCCGCCGCCCAGCGCGCGCCGGATAAGGTCCGCGCGGTCGTGGCGGGGCAGGGAGCCCAGGAGCGGGATGCGCGGGTCCAGCTTCAGCGCCTCGGCTTTGAAATCCAGGACTGAAGGCGAGTTGCCGCTCACGAGCCAGACGCCGTGGCCGCGGTCCAGGAGGATCCCGAGACCTTCGATCAGGCCCATGTGGGGCAAGGGCGCGCGACCGGCCGGATGGAAGGTGGCGCGGAATTTCGCGAGGCACGCGGACTCGAAGGCCGAGTAGCCGTCATCCTCCAGCCCTCGCCCGAAGCGGGCCCGGTGCAGCTCGTCCACGATCTCCCAGTCCGTGCTGCCGGCGCAGGCGTCCAGCTCCGCCTTCTCCACCGGCGTGCCCCAGAGTTCCGCCAGCGTCTCCCGCAGCAGCAGATAGCCGCCGCCGAAGCTGCCGAGGGTTCCGTCCAAGTCGAAGCAGAGCGGCATGGCCCCAGCATGGCATTCTTGGGGGATGCGCGTGCTGCTGCTCCTTCTCATCTCGGTTCTGCCCAGCTTTGCCCAAACACCGGCCCAGGGCCTGCGCTACCGCATGAAGCTCTGGTTCCGCGACGCGGAGGCGCCCGTGGAGGGCCGCTTCACGGTGGACACGACGGTGCCGACCCGCAGCTCCAACCGCGTCCAGAAACCGCGCCTGGGCGGCTGGGTGATCCGGCCCGTAGCGGGCAGCGACCGCGCGACCCAAGCCATCATCCTCGCCCGCGCGCCGGGCCTGCTCTTCCTCTCCACGCCCGTGCCCCAGGCTGTCCGGACTTCGATACGCACGACGGTGGGCGGCCGTTCCTGCGCTTTCTGGGGCCTGCGTACCCCGCCCGGACTCGTCGCCAGCGTGGCCTTGGCGGAGATCGCGCCGCATGCGCTGGCGGTGATGGAGCTCACGAGCGAGCCCCGCTCCGGCGATCTCGCGCGGGTGGAGCTGCACCTGGAATCCGCCGGACGCCTCTCCAGCGCCGCGCCGCCCCAGGACGGCACCGCGCTGCTGGGCACGCTGGAGGCCTGGGCGAAGCTGGATCACGCGTCCGGTGATGGCGGCGCGGTGACGGTCCTGCGCTAGAGCTTCAGGTCCAGCACAGTCTTCTCTTCGCTGCTCTGTCCGGCCCCGGAGCCGCTCGACATGGATTCTTCGTGGGCGGTGAGGAGACGGTCGCCGGAACGGGCGAAGGTGTATGAGGCTTTGTCGTGGGCCTCGAAGCTGATGAGGAAGAAGCTGCCCTTGATGTCCTTCTGGTCCTGAAGGCCGAGCGGCGTGCCATCTGGCCCCATCCAGACGCTCAGGGTGTGGCTGTAGCTCTTGAGGTGCTTGCGGTCCTCCTCATCCACGCCGCTGTCATCGAACTTGAGCACGAGCAGCCGTGTGGCTTTGCCCTGGTAGGTGTCCACGCGGTCCTCCTGGACCACCGCGCCCTCCAGGTCGCTGAGCAACTCTTTCGCCGAGTCCAGCATCGCTTCCGCCTTTTCGGCCTTCAGGGCGGCCATGGCCTGCTCAGGCCCACGGTCCTTCGCCTTGGTGGCGGCCTGGATGTGGTCCAGTTCCGCCTTGTCCCAGCCCAGCTTGAGCCCGCCGGGGCCGTCCTCCACCACCACCCGAGCGTGGCCCTGGACGATCTTGGGCTGCTTGGCTTTGCCGCTGCGGTTCCAGACCTGGCAATCCACGGAAGCTTTGACAGGTTGTCTGGCAGGCAGGCTCTTGAGGGCCGCCCGGAGATCGGCGAGACCATCGGCCCGCAGAGCGGGCGCGAGCAGGAGAAGAGCGAGAAGGGTCGGGCGCATGAGACTCCTGAGGACGACTTCCAATGTCTGAGCTACGGCGGATGTTCCCCAGAGCTTAGAATGGTCTTTTGGGGGAGCCATGCCGTTCAGGGACGAATGCGGGGTTTTCGGCATCAGCCCGGCCACGGAGGCCTCCCGTCAGACCTACCTGGGCCTCTACGCGCTCCAGCACCGGGGGCAGGAGGCCGCCGGCATCTGCTCCCGCGACAAGGGCCAGCTTTTCCTCCACAAAGACCAGGGGTATGTGGCGGACATCTTCGACGAGGCCACGCTGGACTCCCTGCCGGGGGACGCGGCCATCGGCCACACGCGCTACAGCACGACGGGCGGCAATGTAGCGAGCGCGGCGCATCCTTTCCTCATCCACGGCCGTTTCGGCCAGGTGTCGCTCTGCCACAACGGCAACCTCACGAACACCGAGCGCCTGCGGGCGAAGCTCATCGAGGCGGGCCACACCTTCACGAGCCCCAGCGATTCGGAAGTGATCCTGGCCCTCATCAACCGCGCTGAGGCCGACACGCTCGAAGGCGCGGTGCTGGAGACCCTGCGGCAGATCGAGGGCGCCTTCAGCCTCCTCATCCTCACCGAGGACGCGCTCATGGCCACGCGCGACCCCCATGGCTTCCGCCCCTTGGCGATGGGGTCGCTCGGCAGCGGCGTCGTCTTCGCGTCCGAGACCTGCGCCTTCGATCTCGTGGGCGCGCAGTACACGCGGGATGTGGAGCCCGGCGAGCTGGTCGTCTGCCGCGCGGGCGGCTGCACATCGGAATTCCCGCGGCCCAAGGTCCAGGCGAAGCCCTGCGTCTTCGAGCATGTCTACTTCGCGCGGCCCGACAGCCTCGTCTACGGGCTCACGGTGGCGGCCACGCGGCGCGCCATGGGGCGATTGCTGGCGCAACGGCACCCGGTGGAGGCCGACATGGTCGTCCCCGTGCCGGACAGCGGCGTGGCGGCGGCGCTGGGCTACGCGGAAGAGAGCGGCATCCCCTTCGAGTTCGGCATGATCCGAAACCACTATGTGGGCCGCACCTTCATCGAGCCCAAGCAGAACATCCGCAGTTTCGGCGTGAAGGTGAAGCTGAACCCCGTGCGCAGCCTCGTGGCGGGCAAGCGCGTGGTGCTGGTGGACGACAGCATCGTCCGCGGCACCACCAGCAAGAAGATCGTCCAGATGGTGCGCGAGGCCGGCGCGAAGGAAGTGCACCTGCGCATCTCCAGCCCGCCAACCACGCACAGCTGCTTTTACGGCATCGACACCCCCAGCCGCGAGCAGCTCATCGCCTCCAGCCGGGATAACGAGGCCATCCGCGCCTTCGTGGACGCGGATTCGCTGGGCTACCTCACGCTGGAGGACCTCCAGCAGGCGGTGTCCGACGAGCAGCGCGGCCAGGGCTTCTGCTATGCCTGCTTCACGGGCGACTACGCGGTGGATCCCGAAGGCGCCAAGCTGGCGGCGCCGGGCCTCGCGCCCTTCCAAGACTGAACCGCTTGAAGCCGGATCCCATCTCCGCGGGCGCGGGCGGCCCCCTCCAGAACCGCTTCGAGGAGGGGCTGCGCTTTCTAGCCGCCGCGCTTGCGCTGGAACTGGATGGGCGGAACGGCGGCGCCATCGTCACCGCTGCCTGTGACGCGCTGCGCTGTTTCCTCGTGGTGCTGGACGCCGCAGCCGACCGCCGTCTGCCCGATCCTGAAGGTGGTGTGGCCCGCCTCCGCGACCAGCTGGAGGCCCTGCTCACGCCCCAGCAGGCCTCCGCCGACGCGGCCCACCACGCGGTGGAAGCCGCGCGTCTCGCCCGGGACCAGGCCGCGGCCCTGCTGCCCCGGTTGATGAACTAGAAATCGGCAGGCTTCCCGATCGGATAGACCCTCGCCTGGACCGGCGGTTCCGTGAGTTTGATGGCCTCAGGCCTTGTCACGGCCACATCGCCATAGCGGCCCATGAAGCGGTGGAGGTCGGGGATGAACCAGGCCATGAATTCCTGGAAGTGGAGCTGCCGGAGCTCCTCCTTGCTGAGCACGCCCACGATGTCCACCGTGGCCTCGTTCTTCCTGGCCTCCTTCTCCCGGTGGTAGAGGTCCTTCTCGTGGCCCGGCAGGTAAGGCGTCAACGGCACCTGCGCCGCCAGGGGCAGCGAAAAGAGGAGGAGGGCGGGCAGGAATCGCATGACTTCCTTTGGATGCCGCGTGAGCGTCCTGGGTTCCGTTAGCGTAGAGGGATGATCGCGACCCCCTTCGCGCGCTCAGACCTCTCCTTCAGACATTTCGTCGCATGGGCGGAGTAGCTCCGTGAATCACGCTTCCAGCCCCATCGCCGTTCTCGGCCCCACAGCCTCGGGCAAATCCGCCCTGGCCGTGGCCGTGGCCCGGCGCATCGGCGGCACGGTGGTGAACGGCGATCCCTTCCAGGCCATGCAGGGCCTGGAGATTGGCACGGGGCAACCTACGGAGGAAGAGCGCGATGGTGTGCCCCATCTGGGCTACGGAGTGCTGCCCCTATCGGCGCGGCCCAACCCCGCCACCTTCGGCTCGCTCGTGCGGGGCTGGCTTTCGGAGGCGCGGAATCCCGTGCTGGTGACGGGCTCGGGGCTCTACCTGCGGGGGATCTGGGACCAGCTCTCGGACCTGCCCGCCGTGCCGGAGGCCACGGTCGAGAAGGTCCGCGACCTCGACCGCCGGGTGGGCGCGCGACTCCTCCACCGCTACCTCGCGGCTGTGGACCCGGCCCGGGGCGCGGAACTGCATCCCAACGATTCGGCCCGCGTCCAGCGGGCGCTGGCCCTGCATCTGGCCACGGGTGCGCGGCCTTCGGAGTTGAGGGAGGGCCGGGCCACAGGCGCGCCCGAGAGGTGGCGCGTGCTCATCGCGGCCCCCGGGCGGGACGCGCGGCGCGCCCGTGTGGAGCGGCGCGTGGCTGCGCAGTTCGAGGCAGGATGGGTGCAGGAAGTGGCGCGGCTTCTCGAAGCGGACCACGAAGGCGATCTCCGCGCCCTGCGCCCGCTAGGTTACGAGGCGTTGATGGAAAATCCGCATGACGCCCGTGAACGCATCGTCCAAGAGACGCAGGCCTATGCCAAGCGGCAGGCCACCTGGTTCCGCCACCAGCTCAAGGAGGCGCCCGCCTGGGATCCAGATGCGGAATCCATGGAGACGGCTTTCCAGAGGTTGGGCCTTCCATGAACCCCGTCCGGGCCTTCGAAGGCGCCACGAGCCTCGATCTGCTTCAAGGTCCCGGCTGGGCCTGGATCGGGATGGACTCCGCGGACGGCCTCCACCGCCTGCATTCAGGGACGCTCCTCGTGTTGGACGCGCTGATGTCGGAATTGCGCTTCAACGGTGTCCGCCGCGTGGCCCTCAGCGCTTCGGGCTGGATGAAAGGTCAGGGCCGCCACTTCAGCGCGGGCGCGGACCTGCATGAGGTCGCGGCGCTCGCGCCCGCGACGGCCGACGCGTTCTCGCGCAGGGGCCAGCGCGTCATGCGCGCGCTGTTGTGGCCAGGCTGGCGCTCGCTCACGCTCATCTCCGGCGTCGCTATGGGCGGCGGCTGTGATCTCGCGCTCCATGGCCAGGAACGCTGGTGCGTCGAAGGTCTGCGCATGGCGCATCCGGCCGCGAAGCACGGCATCCTCACGGGCTTCGGCGGCACGGCGCGCCTGCCGGAGCTGCTTGGCGCGCGTGGCGCCTCTCGGCTCTTCGCGGGGCTGGAGCACTGGAACGAGCGCGACGCGCTGGAGGCCGGGGCCGTTCAGCGCATCCTCGCGCCTGAGGAGGCGCGGGAAGCGTCTCTCGCCTGGCTCAGTGCTTGAGGGCGGACATCCCGATGACCAGGCCCAGGATCAGCCCGTAGCCGAGGCAGCAGAGCAGGACCGGCGTCAGGATCGCGCAGATCCCGCGCCAGATGTCCGTGCGGTGGATGCGGGCCAGGCCCATGCCGACATAGACGAGGCCGGCCAGCGCCACGAGCCCGCCGAAGCAGGGGATCACCATGCCCAGGTGCACGAAACCCCAGGCGTAGCCGCAGAAGCGGATGGTCTGGCCGAGGCCGCGCCCCTCCCGCATGCCGCCCCACATCCAGAGCATGGCGTGGGCGATGGCGCCGTAGACGAACATGCCCACGAGGATGATCGCGGCGATGAAGAGCATCTCTCCGATGAAAATCCCCGCCATGAGCCCGCGCTGCATGTTCGGGTCCGGCGGCGCGAACGCGAAGACGGAGCCCATGAACGCGAAGATCAGGCCGATGAAGCCGAGGTAGGGCAGGGCCATGAGGATGTTGAAGCGCCAGGCGGGGGCGAGGCCCCCTGTCACCGTCACGCGATCCGCCAGCTCCAGAGGTTTCGAGAAGAGCAGCGAGAACATGCCGCCCACCCGTTTCCAGAAACCGGGGAAGGTTTCGAGGTCCTCCCAAGGCACGGGCTGGAGTTCACCCAGGTCCATGTCCATGTCAGTGCCTTCCCGTCAGCATCGCGGGCAGGAGGATGGCGGCGCCGATGCCGAGGCAGCAGCAGACGATGAGCGGCGTGAGTGTGGCCGCGAAGCCCCGCCAGGTGTCGGTGCGATGGGTCTTGGCCAGGCCCATGGAGAAGAAGATCCAGAAGATGATGCCGAGAGGGATGTTGAGGACCGGTATCCAGCCGACAAGGTAGTAGACGCCTTGCGCGTAGCACCCGAACCGGATCGTCTGCTGGATGCCGAGCCCCTCCTTCGCGCCACCCCACATCCAGAGGAAGAGGTGAAGGAGCGCGCCGCCGATGAAGGGGCCGATCAGCAGGCCGGCGATGGCGCCGCCCAGCTGCAGGGCTGGATTCCGGTGGACGGGCACATGGAGGGCCGAGGACAGCAGCTGTGTGGTCACTTCACTCAATACAAGGCTGAGGATGGTCGAGGGGATGCCTGTGATGAGGAAGAACAGCCAGGACGGCAGGACCGGGTCCGTGACGGACACGCGCGCGCTGAGATTCATGGGGTCGGTGAAACCTAGGCGGATCGTGGCCCAGAGCCGGTCCACCACGCCGGGGATGGCCTGCTCGTCTTCCCAAGGCACGGGCTCCAGATGAGGCGCATCCCACGCCATCGTCGGCCCTGGGCGGTTCGCGGCAGGCGCCTGGTAGGGCGTGTAGGCGGGCTTCAGCGGTTCGGGGTGGGGATCCAGCTCGATGCGGGGCGGAATGCCGGGCTGCTCGGGCTCAGTCATCGAGGCTCCAGAAGAATCCCCGTAGCCTATCAGCGGCCGCGGAAATCCTTGGGCTGGAGGCCGAGCTTTTCCGCGCGGCTGAGGAGCGTCGAGGCAGCCAGGCCCGCCACGGCCGCGGCGCCTTCCTGCCCGGCCACCTTGCCGCCCGTGGCGCGGAAGAGCCGTTCGAGGTAGATGCGGTCCTGGTCCTCCCAGGTGGGGATGCGCTCGGAGCCGCGTCCCCCGTGCTCGGGCAGGGCCCCGGGGGGCAGGCGCAGTTCAGGGCCGACGGAAAGGATCATGGCCCGTTCCAGCACATTCTGGAGTTCCCGCGCGTTGCCGGGCCAGCTGTAGGCGCGGAGCCGTTCCATGACGGATTCCGTGAGCGCGGGCGCCGGGCGGCGATGCTCCTTGGCGATGCGTTCCAGGAAGAGTCTTGTCAGGGCCTCGATATCCCGTGGCCGCTGACGGAGCGGCGGCAGATGGAGCGGGAAGACCGAAAGGCGGTAGTAGAGATCTTCCCGGAATCGGCCCTCATCCACGGCCCTGCGCAGATCCGAATTCGTGGCGGCGAGGACGCGCACATCCACTTTGCGGGACTTCTCGGAGCCGAGCGGATCGACCTCCTTCTCCTGCAGCGCCCGCAGCAGCTTGGGCTGGAGCTCCAGCGGCAGGTCGCCGATCTCGTCCAGGAAGAGCGTGCCGCCGTCCGCCAGTTCGAAGCGGCCCTTGCGGTTGGCGCCCGCGCCTGTGAACGCGCCCTTCACGTGGCCGAAGAGCTCGCTCTCGATGAGGTTCGCAGGCAGGGCGGAGCAGTTCACCTTGATGAAGGGCCTATCGCGGCGGGGCGAGAGGTGGTGGAGCGTCTGCGCCACCTTCTCCTTGCCCGTGCCCGTCTCGCCCGTGATGAGCACCGTGGCCGTGGTGGGCGCCACCTGCCGCACCTGCTCCACGATGGCGCGCATCTCCGGGCTTTCCGCGCGAAGCGGGAGCGTGAGGAGATCCTGCCGCTGGTTCTCGCGGAAGTAGGTCACCTCGGCATCGAGGTTCCGTTCCCGCTCCGCCAGCCGCGCCAGGTGCTCCGCCTGCTTGAGGGCCAGGGCCAGCAGACTCGCGAAGATGCCCACATGGTGGAGGACGCTCTCGGGATATTGATGGCAGACCATCGCGTCCAGCGTCATGAGCCCGAAGGTCTCGCCCCGGCTCCTCAGCGGCGCCACGAGGCAGCTGTGGCCGTGGGGCATGTCCATGAGGCCATGGAAGGTGTCCTCGCCGGGGTCCTCCTCCTCGAAACTGGTCGGCTTGCTCTTCGTCTTGAGGGCGTTCTGAAGACGCAAGTTGCCCTTGATGGGGATGCGCGTGCCCACGAGACCCGGCGGTGTGATGGGGCCGAGGGCGTGGGCCACGCGGAGCTGGTCGCCGTCTTTCAGCAGCACCGCAGCCATGTCGAAGGGCACCAGTTCCCCCAGGCGCTCGAAGGCGTGGGCCACCATCTGGTCTGGCGCCTCGCCGAAGGTGAGCAGGCCTGCGGCTTCTTCCACCAGGCGCGCGCCGGAAAGGGCGGTGTCGAGGGCTGAATCCAGAGCGGTGTCGCGCATGGGGCCTCCAAGGAAAATTATCGGTATTTCGATGAATTGAGCAACGGTAAATCGCGGAATAGGGCCCATCTCGAAATAACGATTCAGTGCAACTACTTGAATGACAGTCTTTCTGTGAATGGCATGCGCCTCGCTCTAGGGATGACGCCCTTCCGGGCCTTTTCTGGAGTTTTTATGGCCTTCCCCGCCTCCCGCACCCACGAGAATCTCAAGGCCGCGTTCGCCGGCGAGAGCCAGGCCAACCGCCGCTATATCTACATGAGCCAGATCGCCGAGAAAGAGGGTCTTCCCGAAGTGGCCTCCCTCTTTAAGCACAGCGCCGATGGCGAGACAGGCCATGCGCTCAAGCACCTCATGCTGCTCGCGGACCGCGCGGGCGACCCCGCCACGGGCATGCCCCTGGGCGGCACGCGCGCGAACCTCGAATCCGCCGTCGCGGGCGAGACCTATGAGTACACGGACATGTATCCCGCCTTCGCGGCCGTGGCGCGGGAGGAGGGTTTCGACGACATCGCCGCGTGGTTCGAGACCCTCGCCAAGGTGGAGCGCTTCCACGCGGGCCGTTTCCAGGAGGCGTTGGACGCCCTCAAGAAGCGCGAGGTGGCCTGATGGAAGGCCTTGTTCTCGATCCCGCCCTTGAGCGCGCCCGCTACGAATCCCGCCGTCCCTTCCTCGCGGCGCAGGAAGCCCTGCGCGCCGTCATGGCGCCAGGCATCTTCCTTCAACCGGAGACGGCCGCGAGCGTCGCGGACCAGGTTTGGGAGACACTCTGGGCTGAGGGCAAAGCGCCGGAGACCTGCGATCCCAAGGAGTTGGCGGAGGTCCAAGCTTCCTTTGCGGTGCTCTCGCCCCGCCGTGAGGCGGGCGGCTGGTCGCTGGCGGCCACGCTCATGATCGGGCTCCCCGAGGAGGTCCGCGCTGTTCGTCTTGCCGAGCTGGAAGGCCTCCCGGACCAGCTGCGCCTGGAGTTGTCCGACGGCCGGATGGTGATTCCCTCTGTGGACCGCGGCATGGCGCCGGAGGGCGGGCGGCTTCCCACGGTGCTGGCCCTGCGCTGGAGTGTGCCCGGTGGCGCTGAGCCGGAGGCCTTCCTGTCGGAGCATCTGGAGCTCTCGGGCCGCTGGCCCGCGCCCGCCATGGATGTGTGGGCCCTATACTGAGGCGTCCCCAGGACGCCCTTGCCCCTCGATCCGCAGTCCACCTTTGGTTCCTACCGGCTCCTCGATCTCCTCGGCGAGGGGGCCATGGGGTCCGTGTGGCGCGCGCTGGATCTGCGGCTGGAGCGCGAAGTGGCGCTCAAGATGCTGCGGGCTCCGGGGGATGGCGAGCCCGGCGAAGGCACCACCCAGCGCCGCCGCAGCCTGCTGGCGGAAGCCAAGCTCGCCTGCCAGCTGAACCATCCCAACATCGCCCACATCTATGACGCGGGCGAGGTGGAGGGCGTGCCCTTCATCGCCATGGAGCTGGTGGAAGGCAAGCCGCTGCGGGCCCATGTGGGCAAGCCCGCCCCCGCGGATTTCGCGCTGTCTGTGGCGCGGCAGGCGGCCTCGGCGCTGGCCCACGCGCACCAGAAGGGCATCGTCCACCGCGATATCAAGCCCGAGAATCTCGTCCTCACCGAGGACGGCGTCCTCAAGATCCTGGACTTCGGCATCGCCCGCCGCCAGGGCGCGGGCTCCGCGGCCCCGGACCAGACCGCCCACCACATGACGCTGGTGTCGGAGACGGCGCCGGGCTTCAGCATGGGCACGCCGGCCTACATGAGCCCGGAGCAGGCCAACGGCCTCGCGCTCACAGGCGCGTCGGACCAGTTCTCCCTAGGCACGGTGCTCTACGAGCTGGCGGTGGGGCGCCATCCCTTCCTCAAGGACAACCTCGTGGAGACGCTCTTCTCCGTGGCGAAGGACGAGCCCGCGCCGCTCTCCCAGCGCCGCCGCGACCTGCCCCAGACCTTCGTGGGGGGCGTCATGCGCCTGCTCGCGAAGAAGCCGGAGGACCGCTATCCCGACCTGTCGGAGTTCGCGCAGGCCCTGGACGGGCAGACGGCCAGCACGGCCGCGCCGGTCCTCACGCCCGAGCCCTCCGCGCTGCGACGGTGGCCCATCGCGGCTGCGGCGGGTCTGCTCGTGATGGTCACCGCTGCGGGGTGGTGGTGGCACGCGCGCGCACCTGGCGGCGGATTGGGCCTCAATGCCGCGCGCGCCGCGTCGGATGAGGATTTCACACACGGCCGCAAGGTCGTGGCCATCCTTCCCATGGAGCAGATGAACCCTGATCCGTCGCAGGCCTGGCTCTCCAGCAGCCTGTCGGACGCCATCGCCTTCGCGCTGGTGGAACGGCAGGATCTGCTGGTGCTGGACCGTTACAAGGTCTCGGAAACCATGGCGCGCCTGGGCGACCGTCCCGGCACGCCGCCGAAATCGGTGAGCGACCTGGGCCGCGCGCTGCGGGCGCCCCTGCTCATCTCCGGCAGCTACCAGGTGCTGGGCGGGAAGATGCGCGTCGTGATCCGCAGCATCGACGCGCAGTCGGGCGTCACCCTGCACCAGTTCATGGTGGAGAAGCCGTTCTCGGACATGACGGGGCTGGAGGAGGACTTGCAGCAGCGCGCGCCGCAGGCGTTGAGCCTGGGCGGCCTCGGCGAGATCCGCTTCCCCGCCAAGGACCCGCGCACCCGCGAGCTCTACACCAAGGCCAACCAGGTGCTCACCGAGGGCAACGAGGAATCGCTGAAGGTGTCCCGCAACCTCTTCGAAGGCGCGCTCCAGATCGAGCCCGACTACCCCCCGGCCCACGCGGGCCTGGCCTGGGCCCTGTCCGAGCTGGGCGCGACTTCCGCGCTGACTCAGGGGCGTTTCCAGGAATCCCAGACGCTCTATAAGCAGGCGCAGGCCGAGGCGGAGCGCGCCATCCAGCTGGATCCCACGACCAGCCAGGCCTACCGGGCGCTGTCCGCCACACTGCTGCGGTCCGGCGACCTGGACGGCGCCTGCAAGGCCGCGCTCCAGGCCCTGCATCTCGATCCCGCTGATTCGCGCGCCTACGATGTGCTGGCGGACGCCTTCGCCGGCCTGGACGGGGCGGACAACCACGCGGCCTCCCGGCGCTATTTCGAGAAGTCCCTGGAGCTGTACCCGGACAACTGGCACGCCCACCACCGGCTGGCGGTGCTGCTCCAGAACGATGGCGCGCTGAAGGAGTCCCTGGACCACGCCACGGCGGCCATCAACCTCAAGGCCACGGCCGAATTTGCCTATGTGACGGCGGCGGATGATTTGCTCTGGCTGGGGCGTGCTTCCGAAGCCGATGCCCGGATCCGCGCGGGCCTCCAGGAGCTGCCCGGCTCCACCGTGCTACGGAGCCTCCAGGCTTTCGTCCGGTGGGAACAGGGCGACACCGCGGGCTCGCAGGCGGCCATCCACGGTCTCGACGGCGTGTGGCCGCCCAGCACTTCCAATGCTGTCCTGCTCGAAGGCCTGGGCCGCGACATCCAGGGCGATCCGGGCGCCATGACGGACCTTTTCGAGGCCTACGGGGCCCGCATCCGGCAGGAAGGGCTCGCGCCACGCAAGCACAACGAGCGCCGCGTCATGAGCGTGAACCTCTACTTCATGGCGGAAGCGCTCATGAAGCGCGGACGCAAGCCGGAGGCGCTGGATCTGCTCCTGCTGGCGGACCAGCTCCACCCTGGCAAGGCCCAGGTGGCGAAGATGGACCCGCTCTTCAGCTGATCAAGTCCCCGCGATGAGCGTTTCCATGCGGCGCCGCACTTCGGCCATCAACGCGTCGCGCTCAGGGAAGGCCGCGGGGTCCACGGGCGCGCCGAAGCGCACTTCATAGAGGCCCGGTCTCACGCGCCGCCCGCCCTTCGGGAGGATATGGAAGCCGCCCACGGTGGCCACGGGGACGATGGGCACGCCCGCGTCCAGGGCCAGATTGAAGCCGCCCTTCTTGAAGGGGAGCAGGGCCCCCGTGAGCGTGCGCGTGCCCTCGGGGAAGATCACCACATTGCGCCCGCCTCGCACCTTCATGGCGGCGGCGTGCAGGCTGGCCACGGCGCGCTCGCGGTTGGAGCGGTCCACGAAGATGGCGCCCGCCGCCGCCGCCGCCCATCCGAGGAAGGGCACCCACTTCAGCTCCTTTTTCGCGATGTAGACCGCGGGGATGGGAATGGCGCCCAGCAGGAAGGGCGGATCCAGCTGGCTCTGGTGGTTGCTCATGAAGATGGCCGACCGTTGCCCGGAACGGATCTCCTCCGGCACGGCTTCCCATCCGCTGATGCGCCGGTGGATGCCGCAGAGTGCGAAGTACTGGCGGTGCCACCAGGGAGCGAAGAGCCAGAAGGAGCGGTGCGGCCCCATCACGCAGGCGCCCAGGAGGATGAGCACCACGATCAGCGGGATCGAGATGATGCCCCAGATCATGGTGACCAACCCCCACACCGCGTTGTCCCGCCAGTTGGCCACGCCGCCACCCCCGTGTTATCTAAAAGTTAGCAGGGAGCGTGAGCAGCCATGGGCACGACCGACACCATCCTCGAAGACTGGTCCAGGCGGAAGGATGCCGGCGGCATCGCCTGGTTCGGTGAAGGCGACCTGAGCCGCCTGGGCATCCAGGACCCCCTCATGACCGTCATGCAGGATGTGCAGCACATCCTACGCACCCGCCGCAGCGACAAGGTCGTGGAGACGGCCGGCCACACGGCCGGCTTCAGCGTGCGCGAGACGCTCTGATCAGATGCCCTGTTGATCCGGAGGCAGGGGCGAGCCGGGCACGGGGTCCACGCCGCCGCGGGTGAGGGGCGAGCAGCGGATGAGACGCCAGCTGGTGAGCAGTCCGCCCCGCAGGGTGCCATAGCGGCGCACGGCCTCCAGCCCGTAGTGGCTGCAGGTGGGCGTGAACTTGCACTGGGTGGGCAGGTGGCTCGACAGCGTCATCTGATAGAGCCGGATCATGCCGCGGCAGCCCCAGGCCGTGGGCTGGAAGCGCACCGGCAGGAGGGCCTCAAGCACGAGGTAGAGGCCGATCGCGAGGAAGGGGTGGTCGAAGACCCAGGCCTTCAAGCGCCCGCCTTCGTCAGCTCCTCTTTGTACTTCACGGCTTCTTCGAGGAAGGCTGGGACGAGATCCTCCTCCTTCACTTTGCGGATGAGCACGCCCTTGCGGTAGATGAGGCCTTCGCCCGCGCCGCCGGCGACGCCGAGATCCGCCTCGCGCGCCTCGCCGGGGCCGTTCACCACGCAGCCCATGACGGCGTAGGTGATGCCTGTGTGGTTGATGGCCTTGAGGCCCGCCTCGATCTCATGGGCGACCTTGTGGAGGTCGATCTGCACGCGGCCGCAGCTGGGGCAGCTCACCATGCGGATGCCGCCCTCGCGAAGACCGAGGCCGCGGAGGATCTCGTGGCCCACCTTGGCCTCGTCCTCGCCTTCACCCGTGAGGGAGACGCGCAGCGTGTCGCCGATACCTTCCGCCAGCAGGATGCCCAGGCCCATGGAGGACCGGATGGTGCCGCCGAAAGGCGTCCCGGCCTCCGTGATGCCCAGGTGCAGCGGGTAGTCCACCTGCTTGGAGAGCAGGCGGTAAGCGGCCACGGTGCGAGGCACATCGGAGGCCTTGAGGCTGATCTTGGTGTCGTGGAAGCCTTCGCGCTCCAGCATCTCGAGGTGCTTCAGGGCGGATTCCACCATCGCCTCAGGCGTGGCATGGCCGCCGAATTTCTCCAGGAATTCCTTCTCCAAAGAGCCCGCGTTGACACCGATGCGGATGGGGATGCCCTTCTCGCCGGCCTTCTCCACCACGGCGCGGACCCTGTCTTGGCCGCCGATGTTGCCCGGGTTGATGCGCAGGCAGGCCGCGCCGCCATCCGCCGCCACCAGCGCCATGCGGTAGTCGAAGTGGATGTCCGCCACCACGGGAATCGGGGAGCGGGCCGTGATCTCGTGGAAGACCTCGCCCGCCTTCTTCGTGGGCACCGAGACGCGGACGATCTCGCAGCCCGCGGCCGCGTAACTGTAGATCTGGGCCACCGTGGCCTCCACATCCCGTGTGTCCGTCTTGGTCATGCTCTGGACGGGGATGGGGGCGTCACCGCCCACAGGCACCTGGCCCACCATGATCTGACGGGTCTTGCGCCGGGGCGAAAGGGGGTGGAGTTCGGACATGGAATCCTCTTCGGCCCGCGCTTGGGGCCAAGCTCCCATTCTACTCGCTGCCCCCAGGCTTGGCGGGACGGTAGGCTGCATGCGCGCCGCTGGCCTCGCGGCTCTTCTCCAGGTCGAGGATGGGGCCGCTGGAGGGATAGGGCTTGGTGACATAGACCCGGAGGCCCCGGATCTGATCCAGGATCGAGGCGGTGCGGTCGATGAAGTCCCTCAGCTGTGACATCTGTTCGGGAGAGGGGTGTTCTTTCTGCCGTTCCAGGATGTCCAGCAGCAGGCGCGCCGAGGCGAGCGGCTGGCTCAGCTCGTGAGCGGCGCCTCCAGTCACTTCCAGGAGCGCTTCCTGCCGTTCGCTAGCGGAAAGGGCCGCTTGCTGGCGGGAGAGGCGGACCAGGACTTTCAGTTTGGAGACGATGTGGACCTGGGAGGCCGACTTGGGCAGGTAGTCCAAGGCGCCCGCTTCCAGCCCCTGCGTGATCCATCCTTCCTCGGCGGGGTTGCCGGTGAGGAGCACGAAGGGCGTGAGCGAATTCTTCGTGCCGCGGAGACGGCGGCAGAACTCCAAACCGTTCATGCCTGGCATGAATAAATCCGACAGGATGGCTTCAAAGGGCGTGGTCTCGCAGAGGGCTAGCGCTTCTTGGCCGCTGGTGGCCAGCGTGAGCTGGAAGGGATGTTCCGCCAGATGCAAGGCCAGGATCTGCAAGTCCTTGGCATCGTCGTCGACCACCAGGATTCGGCCTGGCTGCCCGGGATCCGGAAGGAAGTCGGTTTTCATGGTCTTGGACCTCCTGCCTATTGTTATCGGTCTCTTGATGTCCATGTGAAAGTTCCGGCACCGGGCGTTCGCGGCCGGGATCGTTGCTACACTGGCCCCCCATTCATGAGGCTCCCCATGAAGATGCAGATCCGCAGCCACCAGGATGTGACCATCCTTTGCCCCGAAGGGAAGATCACCCTCGGCGACGGCGACCAGGAGCTGGGCGAGGCCGTCCGCTCCGCGCTCAACGACGGCGCCAAGAAGATCCTCATCAACTTCGAGAAGGTGAGCTACTTGGATTCCAGCGGCGTGGGCGAGCTCGTGGGCTGCTTCACCTCTATCAAGAACAAGGGCGGCGAGCTGCGCGTCTGCGGCCTCAACACGCGGATCTTCGGCCTCATCAAGATGACGAGCCTGCACTCGGTGTTCGATGTGCGGGACACCGAAGCCGAAGCCCTCACGGGCTTCTAGCGCCCCGCGGCGTTGCGGCGCGCGCCGGCGGCCCTGGCCATCGTCCTGCCCCTGGGCGGGACGATGGCCAGGGCCGCAGTGCAAGTTCCAGCCCAGCATGCGCTGAAAGCCATCCGCTTCGAGGGCGGCGATGGCGATGACCACCTCATCGCCTTGAGGGCGCTGGGGCTGGAGCCTGGCCAAGCAGTCACCGGTGATGACTTCGCCACGGCCCTGCAGGCCCTGCGCCTCACGGACCGTTTCAAGACCGTGGATGGCCGACTGGTCCCTGAGGCGGATGGCGTGGCGGCCCTGATCAACCTGGAGGCTTGGCCGCTTCTCCGCGCCTGGCGTTTCGAGGGCGATCCGGTGCCCAAGGCCCTGCGGCGGAACTTCCTTTTCGAGCTCCGCAAGGGCATCCGCGTGGGCGATCGCCGGTTGGAGGCTCTCCGTGCCCGTGCCGCGAGCAGGCTAGAGGAGCGCGGTTACCCTCAGGCCAAGGTGGCGGCGCGGCGGGAAGGCGATGAAACGCTCGTCTTCTCGATCCAGCTGGGCGCGCCTGCCCTCGTGAGGCAGGTGGAGATCACGGGCGAACCTGACTCCTATCCGAAGGCCCGCCTGACGAAGGCCGCGGCCGTGGTTCCCGGTTCGACGCTGTGGACCTCCTCCGTCCTGCGGGATGCCCAACGGGGCCTGCGGAAGCGGCTGGTGAAGGACAAGCGCTTCGAAGGCACCTTCGATCTCGCCTTCGACCCGGCGAGTGGCACGCTGCGCATCGCGATCCATCCGGGCCCCGTCGTGCGGCTGAGGGCGGAGGGCGAGCATTTCCTCGGCGCCTTCTTCGGCGAGAAGCGCCTCGCCGACCTGCTGCCCCTCACCCGCTCGGAGCGCTACAGCCCGGACCAGCTGGACGAGGGCGACCGCAGCATCCAGCGCTACCTCGCGGCCCGGGGTTTCCTGGACGCCGTCTGCGATCATCGGGTACGGGTGCTCAAAGGCACGGAGGCCGCTCCGGAAGAGATCGAGCTCACCTACCGCGTCCAGAAGGGCCGGCGCTTCACCGTCAAGGCCGTGCGCCTGGATGGCAACGATCAGGTGCCCTCCAAGGAGCTGGCGGCCCTCGCGGATCCGCCCAACCGTTGGCTGGTGCTGGCGTCCCGCGTCACGCCGGATCTCGTGAAACTGATGGAGGACCGCTTCACCGCGTATTATGCGCAGCACGGCTTTCCCTCCGCTTCCGTGCGCGTCCGCGTGCTGGACCACCCCGGCGACGCGTCGGCGAAGGACCTCCTCGTGCAGATCCACGAAGGCGCGCGGTCCTTCCTCTCCGCGGTGGAACTCCGCGTGCCGTCCGAACCGGGCCTGGATCCGAACAAGCTGGGCCGCAGCCTCGCCTTCGCGCTGGCGGACCATCCCGCGCTGAAGACTGCGGACGGGGCGCTCCAGGTGGCGGGCGACCGGCGCGGGACGCTCGGCATCACAGGCCGCGTCACGCGGATGCCGGCCGCGAGCGGCCTGGCCGTGATGCGCCTCACGGTGGACAAGCCATTGCCCCAGGTGAACCCGGATCTGGCTCAGGTGGTATCCGATCTCCGCACACAGCTTGCGGCGGCGGGATCAGCCCAGCCCCGCGTGAGCCTGGCTTTCGAGGGTGAAGAAGGCCAGCCACGTGTGGCGGCCTTCACGGTTCCGGTGCAGCTGCTCGACACCGTCAAGCGCGTCGTCGTGCGCGGCGCGGACGCCACGCGGCCCGAAGCCATCTTCCGCGATGTGCCGCTGCAGCCGGGCGATCCGCTGGATCCTTCGAAACTCACGGAGTCGCAGAGCAACCTCGGCAACCTGGGCGCCTTCCGCCGCGCGGATTTCGGGAGCCTCGACGAATCGCCGGATGGCGGGCTCGCGCCGGGCACGCCCTTCACGCGCGGGGACCTGGGACTGGATCTGGAGGAGCGCCGCCCCTGGGTGTTCACGGAGGGCTTCGGCTACGACAAGAGCCAGGGCTACCACTTCCTCCTGGGCGCGCAGCGGCTCAATGTGGGCGGCATGGGCCGCACGCTGGATTTCGGCATCCGCGCTGGCGACAACACGCTCAAGAACCCCACACTGAGGAAGTGGTTCCCCACCGGCGACATCAACCGCTCGCTGGACGACTACTCCGTGGCCTACACGGACCCCTGGCCCGGCTTCCTCCAGGACTGGTTCAGCTCCCGCGTCCAGTGGCGCACGGCCGCCGATTACATCGAGGAGGCCACGGCCACCTACTTCGCGCGCCGCCGCCGCCTCACCACGGCCTTCAGCTGGAAAGTGGGCGCGTTCCAGACACTGGAGACCGGGTACCGGTTCGAGCGCACGGACTTCGGCCCGAACCGCGAGGGCATCAGCGATGTGGATCTCCAGGAGATCGCCCGCACGAACAAGTTGCGGGCCGTCATCTCCGCGCCTTATGCGCAGCTCGTGCGCGATGCGCGCGACAGGCCCTACGATCCCGCCACCGGCACCTACTTCGCGGCGCGCCTGGATTTCGCGAACCAGGCCTTCGGCACCACGCCAGATTCCAGCTTTGTGAAGCTGGACATCCGCCAGCAGTGGAACTGGTCCTTCGGCTACCGCGGCGAGCGGGGCGTCATGGCGGCGACGGTCCATCTCGGCCTGGCGCGGCCCACGGCCGCCAGCGCGGAGGATCTGCCGCTCTCGGAGCGCTTCTATGCGGGCGGGCCCTTCTCCGTGCGGGGCGTGGAGCCGGACTTCCTGGGTCCCGTGGAAGTGGTGCCGCTTCGGGACCCGGCCGGCAACATCCTCTACAACGACCCGCCCGCCAACACCTCCGCCCAGACCACGCTCATCCCCCTCGGCGGCCAGGCTCTCACGGTGGTGAACCTGGAATACCGCTTCCCCCTCATCGGCGACACGGTGTGGGGCGAGGTTTTCGTGGACGCGGGCCAGATCTATTCGCGGTTGAACGCGGGCCCCCGTTTCGTGCTGGCCCCCACCAACCCCTCCACGCCGCCTCCCGGCTACGATCCCGGCAATCCCCAGTCCTGGGATCCGGCCATGGCGCCGCCCGCCGGTTACAGCGTGCTGGACCAAGGCGCGCCATTCCCGCCCTTCCGCGTGACACCAGGCATCGGCCTCATCTTCAAGCTGGGCTTCCCCATCAAGATCGAGTACGCCACGGACTGGAAGCGCATCCTCGGCCGCCCGCGCACGGACCTGGACCGGAACACCCAGCTCAAGAGCCTGCTGATCTCGGCGGGCTTCCAGTTCTGATCACGGCTTGCAGTAGCCGTTGGAGTCCCTATCTTGGCAAAGAACTGCGCCGGGAGGATGTCATGAGTGGATTTACGCGAAGGGAAGCCCTTGGACTGATGGCGGCTGGCGGCGCGACAACCCTGCTGAAGGGTTCAGGCGAGCTGGCCCGCTCTGTGGTGGCCCAAGCCATGCCGTCCACTGGAGCTGTCCCTGCGCCGCATGCGGTCATGCCGTTGCCCTTCACGCCTTCGAAGCTGAAGGGCATCTCCGAGAAGCTCATCACCTCGCACCACCAAAACAATTACACGGGCGCGGTGAAGAACCTCAACGCGGTGCGCGCCCAGATTGCGGGCCTGCCGAAGGACGCCGCGGGCTTCCTGGTGGGTGGATTGAGAGCGAAGGAGCTCACCTATGCCAACTCGGCCACTCTGCACGAAGCCTACTTCGCGAACCTTGGTGGCGACGGCAAAGCTGATGGCCCCGCTGCGAAGGCGCTCGGCGCCAGTTTCGGTTCTGCGGCCGCCTGGGAAGAGGCGTTCCGGGCGCTGGGGGGGAGCCTGGGTGGTGGTAGCGGGTGGGCCATCCTCGACTACGCCCTGACGGACGGCTCCCTCCGCATCGCCTGGGCCGGTGACCACACGCAGATGCTGGCCACCAGCTACCCGCTCCTGGTGATGGACATGTATGAGCACGCCTACCAGATGGATTACGGCGCGGCCGCGGGGAAGTACATCGAGGCCTTCTTCCAGAACATCCAATGGGACGAGGTGAACCGTCGCCTTGAGCGGGCCCGCAAGGCCTACGCTGCGTTGAGCGCCTGAGCATGCGTCTCGCTCTGTTCCTGCTGCCGGTCCTGGCCTGCCTGTCCTGGCCTGCCTGTCCGCGCGCGCCCAATTCGCCAAGCCCATCGCGGATCTGCCCCTGCCGGGCGCGGCCACGCGCTTTGACTACGCCTGTCTCGACCCTTCCACCGGACGGTTCTTCCTCAACCACATGGGCGCGGGCGAGGTGGTGGTCGTGGACGCAGCCACCCGGAAGGTCGTGACGAATCTTTCCGGCTTCCCGCGTTGCACGGGGATCCTCGCAGTGCCATCCCGCAACGAGATCTATGTGAGCACGCCCGGTGCGAGGCAGGTGGCGGTGCTGGACGCGCGAAGCCTGAAGATCTTGGCCCGTATGCCCGCGGGGCGATTCCCTGATGGCCTTGCCTACGACCCCATCGGCCAGCAAGTCTTCGTCTCTGATGAAAGTGGAGGCCGCGTCCACATCCTCGATACCCGCGCCCATCGTGCCCTGGGCAGCGTGGCCCTGGGCGGCGAGGTGGGCAACACGCAGTACGACCCGGTCGCTAACCTCATCTACAGCAATGTGCAGACCCGCAACCAGCTGGTGGCCATTGATCCCGCGACCCGCAAGGAAGTCGCGCGCATCGATCTTCCCGGCGCGGATCACAACCACGGCCTCTGCCTGGACCCGGAACAGCGGCTGGCCTTCATCGCCTGCGAAGGCAACGCGCGCCTTCTGGTACTGGACCTGGACAGTCGCAAAGTCCTCGCGTCCTTCTCCGTGGGCGAAGATCCCGATGTGCTGGCCTTCGATCCGGGAACTCGGCGGCTCGTGGTGGCGGCCGAGTCGGGCCCAGCGGCCTTCTTCCACGAGGAGGGACGCGTGCTCGTGAAGGACGGGGAGCAGCGTGTGGGAACGAACGCCCATGTGGTGGTCTCGGATCCCTCGACGCACCTGCTCTACTTTCCGCTGAAGGACGAGGGGGGGCATCCTGTCCTTAGAGTGATGGAGCCTGTCTCCGCCGCTGCGCCAGGCGCATCCCCACCGGCACAGCGATGAGCGCCGCGGCGAGCCCCGCGCCCCAGCCCCAGCGGAAACCCATGCGGCCGATGATGAGGCCGAAGGCGAAGGAGCCGAGGCCGATGCCCGTGTCGAAGGCCGACATGAAAGCGCCGAAGGCCGCGCCGCGGCGGTCGGGCGCGACCACTTCCAGCACTTCGGCGTTAAGCAGCGTGTAGATCATAGAATAGCCCGCGCCGTAGACGAGGCCGCCCGCGATGTGGCGCGCCGTGCCGCCTGGCGCGAAGGCCAGGATGGCGAGGCCCGCGGCCGTCACGAGTGCCATGGCGGGCAGGAGCCGGATGGGCCGCCGCCCGAAGCCCCGCAGGCCCATGAAGGCGCGCATGCCCACCATGCCGATGGCCAGGCAGGAGAGGAAGGCCGCGGGCCATGCGAAGCCTTCGCCAAGCGCCTCCTGGGCGCTGTAGCTGGTGAGCGTCCCGTAGCTCAGAGCGATGAAGAAGAGGATGGCGCTAAGGGTGAACACCTCCCGCTCCGGCAGGCGCAGCGGATGCTTGGACCGGACGTGCCGGGGCGGGTCCGGCGGCAGCTGGCGGGAGAGCCAGGCCAGGATCGCGAAGCAGGGCACCAGCAGCAGGCACATGGTCTTCCAGCCCGCGAGGCGGAAGACCAGGATGCCGAAGGTGGGTCCGAAGATGACGCCGCCGGGGCTCGCGAGGCCGTACCAGCTCATGCCCTCCGCCCGCCTGCCTTCGGGGATGATGGCGCCCAGCATGGCGGGCTGCGAAGTGACGAGCCCCGACCAAACAGCTCCGTGGACGGGCGCGAGCGCGAAAAGCATCCAGCGCACGTGGATGAACGCGTAGGCAGCCATGATGAGCGTGAAGAGCGCCGCCGTGAGGCCCATCATGCGCCGCAGGCCGATGCGGTCCGCGATCTGTCCCGGGGCGAAGGCGCCCAAGGCCGAGCCCACCGTGAAGGCCGTGAGGAAGCGCCCGCTCTCCGCCTTGGTCGCGCCCAGCTGGACGAGCCGCAAGGGCCCTGTCGGAAAGAGCTGGAAGGCGGCGAAAAAGGTTAGAAAGGTGAAAGCCCAGAGCAGCAAGAAGGGCCGGGACCAGAGGCGGTCTGTCATGCCCCCAGGCTATTCCTGATGGGCTCCAGCGGGGTCACGGTAGTCTGTGATGTTGTTCCGAGGTGCCCATGAACCCCGAAAAACTGGCCTCTGAGACCGCCCGCGTCTTGAAAGGCGGGACCGACAAGGCCCACGCCAAGAACGCGGAAACCGGCAAGCTCTTCGCCCGGGAGCGCATCGCGCTGCTGGTGGATGAAGACTCTTTCGTGGAAGACGGTCTCTTCGCCAACGCGCTGGATGCGGGCCTTCCCGCCGATGGTGTCGTCACGGGCACGGCCACGATGAACGGGCGCCCGGTGGCGCTCATGGCCAACGACAGCACCATCAAGGCCGGTTCCTGGGGCGCGCGGACGGTGGAGAAGATCATCCGCGTCCAGGAAGTGGCCATGCGGAACAAGATCCCCATGCTCTATCTGGTGGACAGCGCCGGCGCGCGCATCACGGACCAGATCGACATGTTCCCTGGCCGGCGCCACGCGGGGACCATCTTCCACAACGAGGTGGCGCTCAGCGGCCTCGTGCCGCAGATCTGCCTGCTCTTCGGGCCTTCGGCCGCAGGCGGGGCTTACATCCCCGCCTTCTGCGATGTGGTGGTGATGGTGGAGGGCAACGCTTCCATGTACCTGGGAAGCCCGCGCATGGCCGAGATGGTTATCGGCGAGAAGATCAGCCTGGAGGACCTGGGCGGCGCGCGCATGCACTGTTCCGTGAGCGGCTGCGGCGACTTCCTCTGCAAGACCGAGCAGGAGGCCATCGAGCTCTGCCGCCGATACCTCGCCTACTTCCCGCTGCACGCGGAAGATGCCCTTCCGCTGACCGGAGCGAAGGCCCCATCGCCGAAGGCGAAGAACATCGGTGAGCTCGTCCCCAAGGACATCAACTCGCCCTTCCAGATGAAGGATTTCATCGAAGGGCTCGTGGACGAGGGCTCGTTCCTGGAGATCAAGAAGCTCTTCGCGGGCGAGCTCATCACGGGCCTCGCGCGCATGGACGGCCGTCCCGTGGGCATCGTGGCCAACCAGCCCCGGGTGAAGGGCGGTGTGCTCTTCGTGGACAGCGCGGACAAGGCCACGCGCTTCATCACGCTCTGCGACGCCTTCGGCATCCCCCTGATCTTCCTCAGCGATGTGCCGGGGTTCATGATCGGCAGCGCGGTGGAGAAGCAGGGCATCATCCGCCATGGCGCCAAGATGATCTCCGCCATGGCGGGCTGCACCACGCCGCGCTTCTGCGTCGTCGTCCGCAAGGCCTACGGCGCGGGTCTCTACGCCATGAGCGGCCCCGGCTTCGACCCGGACGCCACCCTCGTGCTGCCTACGGCGAGCATCGCCGTTATGGGCGCGGAGGCCGCCGTGAACGCGGTCTTCGCCAACAAGATCGCCGAGCAGCCTGAGGAGCGCCGCGCCGAGTTCGTCCAGAAGCTCCGGGACGAGTACAACGAGGACATCGACCTCATGAAGCTCGCCGCCGACCTCCATGTGGACGCCATCATCCAGCCCGGCGACCTGCGGCGCGAACTCGTCACCCGTCTCGCCCGCGCCCGCCGCCGGGGAATGGCGATCCCCAAGCGCCGCAGCGTGACGCCGGTGTAGACGGGCGATGATCTCCGCCCTCCTCACTCTCAGCCTGTTGGCGGCCCTTCTGTGCTTGACGCGGAACCTTCGGCGCGGCGCGTTCCTGTGCATTGGGACCGCACTGTTTCTCTTATTCGGAGTAGGCACGGGACTGCTGCTGCCGGTGCTCCTCGTCCCGCTTCAGGGGCCCTATCCACAGATCCGCCAGCCGCAATGGGGGAAGCGGAACGCCATCGTCCTCCTGGGTGCGGGGGTCGCTGCAGGACTGGGGGGGGAAGTCCATCCCTCCATCTGGTCCTATTCCCGCATGGCGGAGGCCGTGAGGCTCTACCGCGCCTGCCGGCAGGAGGGACATGATTGCGCGCTCTTCGTCAGTGGCGGGGATGCGGACCTGACGGGGCGTTCAGAGGCGGAGGTCTACCGGGACACCCTACTTGGCCTTGGGGTGGACCCCCGGGACCTCCGGCTGGAGACCCACAGCCTCAACACCTTCCAGAACGCGCAATTCAGCAGCGAGCTGCTCAAACGCGAAGGCGCGGACCAGGTCGTCCTTGTGAGCTCGGGCATCCATCTCAGGCGGTCCCTGTGCTACTTCACGCACTTCGGCATCCGGGCGGAGGCCTCGGCCTCGGATCGCATGAAGGAGAAGCGCAGCTGGATGCCTCTGGCCTACAACCTCAACCTGGCGGATGTCGCCTGTCACGAGCACCTTGGGATATTCCGCTACCGGGTCTACCAGGCTTTGGGCTGGAATCCGAAGAGCACTTCGCCTGGCGGGCTCTAAGAGGCGAGCGAGGGACCGAGCCTGTCGGCCAGTCGATGTGCGAGCAATAAGGAGTTGTGACGCTGTCAGTCCAGATCCAGGGTTGCCTTGATGGCCTCGTCGGCCTTCGCCATCTGCGCTGTCGTGGCCTTGCCCAGCCTCTTCTCCAGCCGCGCTTTGTCCACGGTGAAGAGCTGGGTGCAATTGGCCCAGGAGTCGGCGGGCAGACCGTTCTCCTTCGTCTTCGGGATGGGCGCATAGAAGACGAAGGGGCGGCCCTGGGTGGTGAGGGGCACGACGATCGTGGTGCGGGCGCCGGGGGCGTGATTGCCGAGGTCGGATTGGATGATGAGGGCGGGGCGATGGCCCCCCTGCTCGGAGCCCCGTCTCGGTTCCCAGTTCAGCATCCAGATCTCGCCGCGGCTGCAGCGGGGCAAGGCCTCGCTCATGGGCGCTTTTTCGCGCGATAGGCTTTTGCCTTGGGTTCTGCGGCCACTTCGGCCTGGGCGTGGTGCGCGTAGGAGACATCCTGCGCCGCGGCGTCCTGGGCATAGGCGGCCCAGTCTTTGGCGAGCCGGTGGCGCGCCCGTGCCTTACGGGCCTCCCGCACGAGCTCCGCCAGCAGGGCGTTGACGCTCAACGATTGTGTCTGTGCCTCCTCCTGGAGGAAGCGCGCGAGATCGTCATCGAGGCGGAGTGTGGTGCTGTACATGATGCCTCCATGCGCATCATTTTATGAAATCAGATTGAGAATGCAAGTCTCGGAATTTCACCCGCGCTCCGGAAGAGCCGTTGAAGAGGGTGTGATACCCCCCGCGTCCACATCCCGCCTCCGGGTCGCAGGCTTCGTCTGGCCCCGGCCGGTGGTCCGTGGCATGCTTGTTTTTTCCACTTCCGGTTGTGCCGTGCGTTGGCCTAGACTCCAGATCCTGATCGGGTTGATGGCCCTGGCGCTGCAAGGGGCCCAGGGGCCCTCCGGCCGGTTGGCCTTCCAGGTCCACGGCCGCGCGGAGGGGCTCAAACACCAGTCCCTGACCTCGCTGGCCCAGGACGCCAGCGGCTTCATCTGGGCCGGGACAGAGGGCGGCGCTTACCGCTACGACGGCGCCGGGTTCCGCCGCTGGACGGTGGCGGATGGCCTGCCCTCCTCCTGGGTGGAGAGCTTCAGCGCGGATGCGGATGGGAGCCTCTGGATCGGCACGCGGCGGGGGCTCTGCCGGTTCCGCTCGGGCCGCATCACGGTGGTGACCGAGCCCAGGGCCCTGGCGGGCGCGGAGGTGAAGCGGCTGTGCCGGACCGCGGCTGGCGACCTCTGGGCCGCCGCGGATCAGGGCCTCTTCGTGCGGGGCGTTTCTGGCCCCTTTCAGCCCGTGGCCGGTTGGCCGGGCGGCAAGGCCTACTGGGTCTCGGGTGGGCGACAGGGGCTCTGGGTGGGGTCCGAGGAGGGCGTCCGCCTCCTCCAGGACGGGATTTGGCATGCCTACGGCCGCGAATCGGGTCTCTCGGGCGAGCCGGTGAAGGCCGTGGAGGAGGACGGCGCGGGGCAGCTCTGGGCGCGCACTCCGACCTCGCTGTTCGTGCGGCGCGCGGCCGGAGGCCTCTTCGCGCGCATGGATGCCGGGTCCATGATGAACACCATCTATGAAGAACAACTGGCGCCGGATGGGCAGGGAGGACTCTGGGCGCCCACGGCGCAGGGGCTGCTCCACATCAAGCCGGACGGCGCCCCGGAGCGGCTGGGCCAGAGCCGCGGCCTGCCGACGCCTTGGGCCAACGCGGTGCTCGTGGACCGCCAGGGCAGCCTTTGGGTGGGCGGCGTAGGGCTCTACCAGGAACTGGGCCGGGGAGATTGGCGCACCTATGTGGAGGCGGACGGTCTTCCCGCGGACAACATCTGGGGCGTCCACCGCGACCAGTTCGGCGTGCTCTGGGTGGCCACGGCCGGCGGGCTCGCGCGCCTGCGGCCGGAGGGCTTCCAGCGGTTGCCGGATACCAGCGGGGAAGTCTTCTACGCCTTCGGGGAGAAGGGCGGGGAGATGTGGGCGGGCGGCGAGCAGCCCTACCTCGACCGCTTCCGTTTCGGCCGCGACACGCCTGAGCATGTGCCGCTGCCCGCCGATATCGGAGCGCCCGGCGTCACCTCCCTCGCGTTCGGTCTGGACGGCGCCCTCTGGGTCGGCACCTCCAAGGCCGGGCTCCTGCGCCGGACCGCGGATGGCGCCTTCACGCGCGTGACAGTTCCCGGATTGCCGTCGAGCGGGCAGGTGACCGCGATCCAGGTCGCGCTGGACGGCACCCTCTGGGTGGCTGGCGACGCGGGTCTGGCTATCCGGGCCACGGACGGATCCTGGCGCGCCTGGGGCGGAGGCTTGGGGTTGAAGATCCCCCAGCTTTGGGGATTCGCGCGCATGGACGATGGGACCGTCTGGGTGTCCTACCAGGAGCCCTGCGGACTCACGCACCTGCGCGTGGAGGACGGCCGCCTGGAGATCATCCAGCAGCTCGGGACCGCGCAGGGCCTGGCCACCGACTCCATCTACTCCATCGGCCGGGATCCGGCGGGAAATGTCTGGGGCGGCACCAATGATGGCGTTGTCCGCGTGTCGCCGGATGGCCGCGTCGCGCGGTTCGGGCGGGCTCAGGGTCTCGTGGGGGAGGATTGCAACCCCTTCAGCTTCTGGGCCGACACCAACGGCGATGTGTGGCTCGGCACCACGGGCGGCCTGGAACATCATTCCGCCGGAACAGAAGCCGCGGCGCCCCAAGCGCCTGCGGCCGTGGTGCTCTCCGCCGACGCGGGCGGCCGGACGGAAGACGGCCCCTTCGATGGCGGCGGCCATCTCCAGGATGTGGACTACCAGTCGAGCGCCGTGCAATTCCGCTACGCCACGCTCGACTTCACCCGGGCCGGTTCCGTGCGCTACCAGATCCGCCTGCTGGGGCTGGGCGAGGACTGGCGGGAGACCGCGCTCCATGAGGCCCGCTACCCCGCGCTGCCGCCAGGCCATTACCGCTTCGAGGTGCGCACGCTCCCAGAGGACGGCGTGCCCGGGGCCACCAGCGCGGTGGATTTCGATGTGCTCGCGCCCTGGTGGCGCCGCCGCGGCATCATGGCGCTCGGAGTCGCGGCCCTGCTGGCCCTGGTGTGGGCGGGCCTCCGCTGGCGCACGCGCCGCCTGAGGCGGCGCAACGAGGAGCTGGAAGTGCTGGTGCAGCAGCGCACGGAGGCTCTTGAGCTCTCCAACCTCGCGTTGGAGGCGATCTCCATGACTGATCCCCTCACGGGGCTCGGGAACCGGCGCCGCCTGGAGCAGGCGCTGCCGCCGGAACTGGCCCGCGCCCAGCGCCGCCACCGCGAGTTGCTGGAAGGCAAGCTGCTCCAGCTTCCGCCGGACGCCAAGCTCGCCATCGTCATGCTGGACATCGACCGCTTCAAGAGCGTGAACGACACTTACGGCCACACGGGCGGCGATATGGTGCTGGCCCAGGTGGCCGAGCGCATCCGCGCCGTCTGCCGCGGCACGGACCTGCCCGTGCGCTGGGGCGGCGAGGAGTTCCTCGTCATCGCCCATGTGGCCGATCTTGAGGGCGCCTGCGCTTTCGCGGAGCGCCTGGCCCGCGAGCTGCGTGAGCAACCCTTCCTGCTCCCGGACGGCAAACACCTGCTGCTCACGGCCTCGCTGGGCTTCGCACTATTCCCCTTCATCGCCACGGACCCGGAAGGCGTGGAGTGGGAGGAGGCCGTGGCCATGGCGGACCGCTGCCTCTATTGCGCCAAGGCCAGCGGTCGCGACCGCTGGGTGGGCGTGGCGGGGGCCGATGGCGCCACGCCGGAGGAGACGGGACGCTTCCGCTGGGATCCCGAAGGCGCGGCGGTGGGCGGCGTCGTCGTCCTGCGCGTGGCGGAGGGGACGCGGCGGTTGTTCTGGGGATAACCTCAGAGAATGCGTCGCGCGGACAGGCTCTTCCAGATCGTGCAGCTCCTGCGCCGGGACCGCGTGAGCACGGGCGCGAAGCTGGCCGCCGAACTGGGCATCAGCCCCCGCACGCTCTACCGCGATATCAGCGACCTCATGGCCAGCGGTGTGCCCATCGAGAGCGAGGCCGGCGTGGGCTACCGCCTGCCTCGCCACTTCGAGCTGCCGCCCCTCATGTTCACGGTGGACGAGATCGAGGCGCTGGTGGCGGGCGCGCGCATGGTGGAGGCCTGGGCGGATCCCGGTCTGCGCGAGGCCGCCCGCAGCCTGCTCCGCAAAGCCGAGGCCGTGCTGCCCTCGCCGCGCAAGCTGGAGGACCTGCCCATCCTCGTGCCGGACTTCCATGTGCCCGCCACCGTGGCGGCCTTCCTGGGCGAGCTGCGGGTGGCGCTCCGCGAGCGGCGCAAGGTCAGCGTGCGCTACACGCGGAGCGATGGCGAAGCCTCTGAGCGCGTGCTGCGGCCCGTCGCCTTGGCCTTCTGGGGTCGCGGCTGGTCCCTCGGCGCCTGGTGCGAGATGCGGGGAGGCTTCCGCACCTTCCGCCCGGACCGCATTGAGCGCTTGGAAGTGCTGGACGAGATCTTCGAGATTGAAGCGGGCCAGGGCCTCAATGACTACCTCAAGCTCCAGAGCGAAGCCAACTGACACACCGCTGTCAGGAGCCTCCGGGACACTGGTCTTCCACTTACAAGGAGCCACCATGTACCGCCGCATCGAAGACTTCCGCGCCCATTGGCAGGAGGAGGTCGTGGACACCCTCAAGGTGCTGGGCGCCATTCCCGACGCTAAGCTGGGGCAGGCCGTGAGCCCGGCGCACCGCGATCTGCGTCGCCTCGCGGGGCACCTCGCCTCGTCCGTCGTCGGCCTGCCCGCAGGCATGGGCCTGAAGGTGGACGGCCCCCAGGAGACCGATCCACCCGCGGGCACTGTCCAAGGCCTGCGCGAGACCTACGCCAAGGCCGCGGCCTCGCTGCTCAACTGCATCAAGGGCTGGACTGATGCCGATCTTGAAAAAGAGGACATCATGTTCGGGCACCTCGTCTGGAAGCGCGGCTACTCGCTTCAGGCCCTCGAGATGCACCAAGCCCACCACCGCGGCCAGATGACCGTGCTCCTGCGCCAGGCGGGCCTGCCCGTGCCTGAGTTCTATGGTCCCACAAAGGAAGGCTGGGCCCAGCTGGGCATGCCGGAACCGGCGGTTTGAAATTTCACCACGGAGATCACTGAGAGGAATGGCGAATCAATAAGCGCTCTTCTCCGTGATCTCCGTGATCTCCGTGGTGAGCCCTCTTCAGCCTTTCATCGAACGCCCTCTCACTTTCGTCCAAAGCTGTCTCGCCTGCACATTGCCGATGGCGAGCATGAGGCTGAAATAGCCGAGACCGCAGGCGGCGATGAGCGGGAGCAGCTTCAGCGCGAGCAGCTTCCGGCTCAGCAGCGGCCCGTCGAGCGCCAGCGCGCGCATGCCCAGCCACGCGAGCGCGCCCATGAGCGTCGCGCCCAGAAGGCTCCCGCCCCAGCTGCGCGCCACTTCCGCGATGGGCAGGTCGCCCAGCCTTCTACCCAGCAGCCGCGTAAGCAGCATGAGGCCGAGGATGGCGCTGAGGCTGTTGGCCAGGGCGAGACCGCCTGTGCCCATGGGCTTCAATAACGCGATGGAGAGTGCGATGTTCGCCAGGAGCGAGGCGAAGGCCACCTTCACGGGGCCGCGGTAATCCTTCAGCGCGTAGAGTGCCTGGGTGCCGATGCGGCTCGCGGCCACGAAGAGCAGGCCCACCATCTGGAACACCATGGTCGTGGCGGTCCAGACGGCGGCGTCGGAGCCGTAACGGCCTGTCTGGAAGAGCAGGCGCGCAACTGGGAGGGCCAGCACTGCGAGCCCTATGCAGGCGGGGATGCAGAGCAGGGCCGAGGCCCGCAGGCCTTCCGAAAGAGAGCCGCGCAGGCCGTCGAAATCTTTCGCCTCCGCCTGCTGCGCCATGAGGGGCAGGCTCGCGGTGACGAGGCTCATGGCGAAGACGCCCAGCACCATCTCGCCCATCATGCCACTGTTGAAGAGGACGATCTGCGCGCCCACCTGGAGGCTGGAGGCGAGCATGGTCGAGATGAGCGCGTTGATGGGGTAGATCCCCGCCGCCACGAGGCCGGGCCCCATGCGCCTCAGCGCGCGCCGCACGCCGGGATCCCTGAAGTGGAGGCCAGGCTTGAAGCCGAATCCCAGCTTCGCCGCCGCGGGCCAGAGGATGGCCAGCTGCACCACGCCGCCGACCAGCACCGCCAGCGCGCAGCAGAGCGCGGCCGTCGTGTCGTCCGCGCGCCCGGCGCGCCGGAAGAACCAGATGGCCGCGCCGCCGAAGACGATGAAGGCGGCGTTCCAGAAGATGGATACGCTGGCCGCGAGCCCGAACCGGTTCCGCAGGTTCAGCATCCCCGCGAAGCCCGCCGTGAGGCTCACGAGCACGAGGTAGGGGAACATGAGGCGGCCCAGGGTGACCGTGAGCGCCATCTGGGGCGGAGGCGGGACCCGGCCCGACAGTACCCGGCCCAGCATGTCGAAGGAGGCAGCGAAGCCGCTCCCTGGCGGCAGGAGGCGGCCCACGACCAGCAGCCCTGCGATGACGCCCATGAGCAGGATCGCCAGGACCACGAGGAGAGACAGCAGCACCGTCAGGGTGCCCAGGAACTTGGCGGCGGTGTCTTGCATGGCCGCTTCGCCGTCCTTCGCTTCGACTTCCGCGAGGGTGGGCAAGAAGGCCGCCGTCATGGTGCCCTCGGCGGTGAAGCGGCGCAGCAGGTTGGGCAGGCGGAAGGCCACGGTGTAGGCGTCCGCCGCCGCGCCCGCCCCCAGCACATGGGAGAAGAAGAAGGTCTGCGCGAGGCCCGACACCTTGCTGAGCAAGGTCATCGCGCCCACGACCCCAGCCGAGCGCAGCAGGCTTCTCTGTTTTCCCATCGCACGAGCATAGCGGCTCGAACTGTTAGATTCTTGGAGGAGTCTCAGATGAACGCCTGTTCCTTCCTCCCCGCCTGCACGCACATGATCCACGACCTCGGCCTGGATGACCGCCTCGCGGGGGTCACCTTCGAATGCCCTTCCGACAAGCCGAAGATCATCCGCTCTGTGCTGGAAGGCCACGCCTTCGACAGCGCGGAGATTGACCGCGTCGTGACGGAGGCTGCGCATGAGGGCCGCTCCCTCTACACGGTGGACCGGGAGCTGCTGGAGCGGATCGCGCCGGATCTGGTCTTCACCCAGCATGTCTGCGATGTGTGCCAGATCGGAACCTCGGAAGTGGAACGCGCCATCTTCGGATTGCCGAAGACCCCCAAGGTCGTTCCGCTCGTGCCGCGCCGTTTCGAGGATGTGGTTGAGAACGCCCTCACCATCGCCCGGGAGCTGGGGGACGAGCCCGCCGGGACGCGGTTCGTGGCGGCCTGCCGGGTTAGGCTCGATGCAGTGACGGACCGCCTCCGGGCCCATCGCCTGCCCGTGCGGCGCGCCATGGTGTTGGAGTGGATGGATCCTCTCTACAACTGCGGGCACTGGATCCCTGACCAGATCGCGCGGGCGGGCGGCAGCGACGCGCTCTCCAATCCGGCGGGCTACTCCGTGCCGCTGGAGTGGGAGCGGCTGCGCCTCTATGATCCGGAAGTCCTGGTGGCCGCCCCCTGCGGCTTCCATGTTGACCGCGCCGAGCAGGAGCTGGACCGCCTCACGCGGCTCGAAGGATGGGACGACCTCCAGGCGGTGCGCTCCGGGCGCGCCTTCCTCGCCGATGCCGACCTCTTCACCCAGCCCAGCCTGGGCGGCCTCGTCAATGGCGTGGAGCTGCTGGCGGCGCTCTTCCATCCGGACCATTTCGAGATTCCCGCGCACCTGCGCGGCAAGGTCCGTTCCATCGCTCCTCGCCCCGTGGCCTTGGCCTGATGCGGATCCCTGTCCTTTGCGCGGTCCTCGCCGCCGCCCCGCTCGCCGCCCAGGGGTTCAGCCTCACGGCGTCCAGCAACCGTGTCGAGGCGGGGCAGTCCGTGGAGCTGGACTGGTCCATCCCGGGCCAAGGCGCGTTGCGCCTGGAGCCGGGCGGCCTCCGCATGCCGCGCCAGGGCCGACTCATCGTGAAGCCGCTGGCGACGACGACCTACCAGATGTCCGAGGAGGGCCTCTCCGGCCCGCCTGTGGCCCAGGTGCTCATCACCGTCCTGCCGCCGCCGGTCATGGTGCCGGAGGTGTGCAACTTCGAGCCCAGCTCCACCTCGGTGCTGCCCGGCGAACCCGTCGTGCTGCGCTGGCAGTGCAACGGCGCCTCCACCGTGCGGCTGGAACCGGGCGGGCTGGAGCTGGACGGCAAGAGCGAGGTGACCGTCACACCGCTGGAGAGCACGCGCTACACGCTGAGCGTCTACAACCAGCTGGGCGGCGCCAGCAAGAGCGTGGAAGTGAAGGTGCTGGCCACACCCGTGAAGGGCGCCGCGGCGGCCACCTGCGCTTTCGATGCGGACAGAAAATTCTGCTATCCCGGCGATGCCGTCACGCTGCGTTGGGACTGCGCGGGCGAAGCGAAGGTGCGCCTCTACCCCAGCGGGCTGGAACTGGATGGCAATGGCAGCGTGACGGTCACGCCCGCGGCCACCACCGTCTACACCCTCAGCGTGAGCAATGCCGCGGGCGGCAGCAGCCGCAGCTTGGAGATCACAGTCGTGCCGCGCCCCAGGCCCGAGATCCGCGCGGACGCCGCCGCCCTCCTCCGCGACGCGCGGTTGGACGAGGCGATCTTGTCCGGCGAAGCCCGGCGCGCCCTCGCGCCCAGGGAAGCCTGGACCCTGCGGCTCGTGGTCTCAGGCCGCAAGGAAGGCCTCAAGAACCTGGCCCGGACAGGTGGACCGGCCGCGAAGGACTTCATGGTGCTGCCCTTCGTGCGCCGGGACGGCTTCCGCTGGTGGCAGGCCTGCTGGGGCGCCTTCCCCAGCCGTGCTGCGGCCCTGAAGGCTTTCGCGAAGTTGCCGGAATCCGCGCGCAAGGCCTTCCCCCAGCCGATTCCATTCAGGCTGGACCACCTTCCCGGCGATCCGCCGAAGGACTGAACTTCAGCCGCGGACGAGCAGCCAGATGCCGACCGCGAGATTGCCCACTCCCGACGTGGCGAAGAGCATGCGGCGGAAGCCGCGGAGGCCGCCAAGCTTCGAAGCGATCCAGCCCGAGGCCGCCGAGAGCGCGATGAACATCGCGGTGATCCCCAGGCCGAAGAGCAGCAAGGCGAAGCCGAAGGCCACGGTGCCGTGGATGCCGCCATGCTGCATGAACGTCGAGAAGCCGCGCACGCCGCCCAGGCCGAAGAAGGCGCCCAGCCACGCCGCCGAATGATGGAAGCCGTGGCCGTGCCCGGCCACATGAGGGTGTTCGTGCGTGAGGACGCCATGCGTATGCGGGTGCGTGTGGAGTGCCGCCTTGCGCAGGCCGAGGGCTGCGGCGAGATTCCAGATCCCCAGCAGCGCGACAAGGGCCCATGCGCCGCGGTCCATCCAGTCGTAGAAGGCCTCGCCGAACACCGCGTGGCCCGCGAGGATGGCGATGGCCGCCAGCAGCGCCACCGCGAGCATGTGCGAGACGCCGAAGGCGAGCCCCACCTTCCAGGCCGTCTTGCGGTCTCCTTCCAGGCTTACGCCCGTCACCACGGCGACATGGTCCGGCTCCAGGGCGTGCAAGCATCCGAGATAAAGCGGCAACAGCATCGGTCAAGCTTAGCGGACCCCAGACCGGATAAGGCTAGCTCATCACGCCATGCTGATACATTTACAAAGCCAATTGCAGGAGCGGGCCATGCTGAACGACACATCGCTGCTGGGCGTCTTCTACACCGTGGTGAACGAGAAGAGCTTCACCCGCGCGGCGGAGAAGCTGTTCCGCACTCAGCCCGCCGTGTCGCTGGCCATCCAGCGCCTGGAGGCCGAAGTGGGCGAGTCGCTCATCGACCGTTCCGGCCGCGAACTGGCCCTCACCGAAGCCGGCCGCATGGTCTACGAGGCCGCGCGCCAGCAGGAGAACCTCCAGCGCAGCCTCGCCAACCAGCTGGGCGAGCTGAAGAACAAGGCCGCGGGCCGCCTTGCCATCGGCGCCAATGAGAGCATGACGCTCTACCTGTTGCCGCACCTCTCGCGCTTCCGCCGCGCCTATCCCAAGGTGAAACTGGTCGTGCAACGCAGCCGTTCCGGGGAGATCCCCGACCGCCTGCTGGCCGGAGATGTGGACTTCGGCGTCATCAGCTACCGCGTGGATGACGAGCGCTTCCGCTCCCAGGTGCTCTACACGGACCATCTCGCCTTCGTGGTGTCGCCGGCGCACAAGCTCGCCAAGCGCGGGACCGTGCCCATCAAGGATCTGGGACGTGAAGTCTTCATCGCCCACAATGTGGCCTCGCCCTACCGCGACGCCGTGCTCAAAGCCTTCCAGCAGGCGAAAGTGCCGCTCACCATGGACATCGAGATGCCGACCGTGGAGAGCATCCGCCGCATGGTGCAGGCGGGCGAAGGCGTGGCCTTCCTGCCCCGCATGTGCGTGGACCAGGATGTGCGCCAGGGCGTGCTGAAGGAAGTGCAGGTGAAGGAGCTGCGCCTGGAAAGGAAGATCTTCCTCGTGTCCGTGGCGAAGCGGCCGATGAGCCACGCGGCGAAGGCGTTTCTGGAATTAGTGGGGGCGGGGAATGGGAAAGCAATTTAACCGCGAATGGCGCGAATGCCCGCGAAGGGGATGCGTCTCCACGATACGCGTGAATTCGAGTCATTCGCGTTTACAAACGGTTTGAGTGGAGCCGTGCATCATGGGGAATCGAACTGGTCTGGCTGCGCCAGCCCCGGTCTCGCTCCCGACCGTCCACTGGACGGTCTCCGCGATCCTCCGCCTATCGGGCTCCCACTGCGGAACCCACCCATGCGCCTCCGGCACCTGGAGGCGGAGCCTCCTCGCCGGGTCCGATTCCGGCAGGCGGCAATAAGGAAGGCCCCTTTCGGGGCCGACATTTATCTGGAGCCGCCTGCCGGAATCGAACCGGCGACCTTCGGATTACAAAGCCGGTGCTCTACCAACTGAGCTAAGGCGGCGCGGGGTCTAGTCTATCTGATCATCCCTGCGCTTCGGCCCGCTCGGCTTCGCGCTCGGCCATGAAGGTCTCCATCCACTTGGTGGAGAAGGCGCCGGAGTTGAAGTCGGGGTGGTCCATGATGCGGCGGTGCAGGGGGGCGGTGGTCTTGATGCCTTCGATGACCAGCGTGTCCAGCGCGCGGCGCATGCGGGCGATGGCCTCGGCACGGTCGCCGCCGAAGGCGATGAGCTTGGCCACCATGCTGTCGTAGGTGGGCGGGATGACGGCGTCCTGGTGCATGGCGCTATCCACGCGGATGCCGGGGCCGCCGGGGAAGTTCAGCGCCGTGATGCGGCCGGGGCAGGGCGTGAACTTCCACGGGTCCTCGGCGTTGATGCGGCACTCGATGGCGTGGCCCTTCTGGACCACCTGCTCTTGGGTGAAGCTGAGCTTGCGCCCCGCGGCGATGCGGAGCTGCTCCTTCACGATGTCGATGCCGGTCACCAGCTCCGTGACGGGGTGCTCCACCTGCACGCGGGTGTTCATCTCCATGAAGAAGAACTCGCCGCGCTTGTCGAGCAGGAACTCGATGGTGCCCGCGTTGTAGTAGCCCACGGCCTTGGCGGCCTTCACGGCCGTCTCGCAGATGCGCGCCCGCAGCTCGGGGCTGAGAGCGGCGCTGGGGCTCTCCTCGATGAGCTTCTGGTGGCGGCGCTGGATGGAGCACTCGCGCTCGCCCAGGTGGACGATGTTGCCGAAGAGGTCCCCCATGATCTGGACCTCGATGTGCCGAGGCTCCAGGAGGTACTTCTCCATGTACACGGAGTCGTCGCCGAAGGCGATCTTGGCCTCGCTGCGGGCCGTGTCGAAGGCGTTGGCCAGCTCGTCCGGCGAATTGACGATGCGCATGCCGCGCCCGCCGCCGCCGGCGGAGGCCTTCACGATGACGGGGTAGCCGATGCGCTCGGCCGTGGCCGCGGCGTCATCCAGATCCGCCAGGAGGCCGTCGCTGCCGGGCATGAGGGGCACGCCCGCCGCCAGCATGGTGGCCTTGGCCTCGGCCTTGTTGCCCATGCGGCGGATGATCTCCGCGTTGGGGCCGATGAAGGTGATGCCGCAGGCCGCGCAGACTTCCTGGAAGTGCGCGTTCTCGCTGAGGAAGCCGTAGCCGGGGTGGATGGCTTCCGCGCCCGTCACTTCGGCGGCCGCGATGAGGTGGGGGATGTTGAGGTAGCTCTTGGCGGAGGGCGGGGGGCCGATGCAGACCTCCTCGTCCGCGAACCGCACATGGAGCGCGTCGCGGTCGGCCTCGGAATAGACGGCCACGGTCTGGATGCCCAGCTCCTTGCAGGCCAGGATCACGCGGAGCGCGATCTCGCCGCGGTTGGCGATGAGCACCTTCTTGAAGGGCGGCTCCTCGGCGCTGCGGCTGGGGGCCAGGTGGCCTTTACGCTTGATGGCGGCGGTCATCGGCGGGCGCCTCAGCCGACCTTGATGGCGAAAAGCCGCTCACCGTATTCCACGGGCTGGCCGTTCTCCACCAGGACCTTCACGACCTCGCCGGCCACATCGCACTCGATCTCGTTCATGAGTTTCATGGCCTCGACGATGCAGAGAGTCTGGCCGGGCTTCACGCGGTCGCCGGGGCTCACGAAAGCGGGCGAATTGGGATTCGAGGCGCGGTAGAAGGTGCCCACGATGGGGCTCGTGAGGTAGTGGATGCTCGGGTCTTCCACGGGCGCCGCAGGCGCGGCCGGAGCAGCGGCGGGGGCGGCTGCCACGGGAGCAGGGGAGGTCTGGGCCGCCACATGGGCCACGGGGCTGCCCAGGACCACGGGCGCGGCCGCGGGAGCCATCACAGTGACGGGGCCGTCCTTGCGGATGCGGAAGCTCATGCCGCCCGCCTCGAACTCGAACTCGGCGAAGGACTCGCGCGCCACCAGGGCGATGAGGCCCTTGATCTCCTCAAGCCCGATGGACTCCACGGGGGCGCCTGAGGGCTTGGAGGCCGCAGGGGCCTTTGGGGGGGCGGGGCTCTTCTTGCGGGTGCTCATTGGGACTCCGTGGGAATCTTTTTGGGCAGAGGGGCGATCATACCAGTCTGACCCGGGGTCGGGTTAGGACGGATCCTGCTCAGTGGGCTCGGGTTCGATGAACTCGGACGCAAAGTGCCCGGAAGTGTCCTCTGGTTCCTTGGATCCCCTGGTTTTCTGCCGGGCTCCGGTTTCGCCCACCCGGTACTCCTTGCGGGCCGCGTCCAGGATGCCGTTGAGGAACTGGGTGCCCTCCTGGTCGCTGAACTCCTTCACGATCTCCAACGCCTCGTTGATGACGATGGGGAAGGGGATCTCCTTCTGGTACATGAGCTCGTAGAGCCCCAGGCGCAGGAGGTTGCGGTCCACGGCGGCCATGCGGTGGAGTTTCCAGTGCTCCGCGTAGCGCTGCAGGGCCTCGTCGATGGGCGCCAGGTTGGCCCAGACGCCGTCCACCAGACGCCGCGCGTAGTAGAACGCGTCCCGGTTCAGATCCTGGAGCGCGTAGAAGCCCGCGAAGACCTGGTCCGGCTGGTACTCCGTCAGGTCCATGGCGTAGAGCATCTGCAGGGCGTACTCGCGCCCCCGGCGGCGGACGCCCATCTACTTGCCGCCCTTCAGCTGCTTGAGCAGGTCCACCATCTCCAGCGCGCTCATGGCGGCTTCCCAGCCCTTGTTGCCCATCTTCACACCCGCGCGGTCGATGGCCTGCTCGGCGGTGTCCGTGGTGAGGACGCCGAAGGCGATGGGCACCCCGGTCTGGAGCGAGACCTGGGCCACGCCCTTGGTCACTTCCGCGGCGATGAGGTCGAAGTGGGGCGTGCCGCCCCGGATCACGCAGCCCAGGGCGATGACGGCGTCGTACTTGCCGCTCTTGGCCGCGGCTTGCGCGCCCAGCGGCAGCTCGAAGCTCCCCGGTACTTTGATGAGGTCCATCGCGTCGTCGGCCACGCCGTGGCGGCGGAGGCAGTCCTGCGCCCCGCCCACGAGGCGCTCGACGATGAAATCGTTCCAACGCGAAGCCACAAGCGCGAATTTGGCGCCCTTGTGGACACGAAGATGGCCCTCAAAGATCCCCATGGGAACCCCCCGAAAGGTGCTCAAGAGTTGAACAGGCTAACACAAGGATGACAAAAAGCCAGGGCGGGCTTCAGGACCTGAGCCTCCCATCACGGCCGCGCGGCGCTAGACTGGATCGTTTCGGCGGAGGAGCATCCATGGCGCAGATCGAGTCCACCCCCCAGTTCGTGAAAGCCGTCTATGAACAGATGGCCGCCAACCTGAAGGTGGTGCGGCAGCGCCTGAACCGCCCGCTCTCGCTGGCCGAGAAGATCGTCTACGGCCACCTGGACCAGCCCGCCACGCAGGAGATCATCCGCGGGAAGAGCTACCTGGACCTGCGCCCCGACCGTGTCGCCATGCAGGACGCCACGGCGCAGATGGCCCTCCTCCAGTTCATGAGTTCGGGCCGGAGCGAAGCTGCCGTGCCCAGCACTGTCCACTGCGACCACCTTATCCAGGCCGAGGTCGGCAGCGAGAAAGACCTGGCCCGCGCCAACGACGAGAACAAGGAGGTCTACGACTTCCTCGCCTCCGTCTGCGACAAGTACGCGCTCGGCTTCTGGAAGCCCGGCAGCGGCATCATCCACCAGGTGGTCCTGGAGAACTACGCCTTCCCCGGCGGCTTGATGATCGGCACCGACTCCCACACGCCCAACGCGGGCGGCTTGGGCATGGTGGCCATCGGCGTGGGCGGCGCGGACGCCGTGGATGTCATGGTGGGCCTGCCCTGGGAGCTGAAGGCGCCCAAGCTCATCGGCGTGAAGCTCATCGGTTCGCTCAAGGGCTGGACCTCGCCCAAGGATGTGATCCTCAAGCTGGCGGGCATCCTCACCGTGAAGGGCGGCACCGGCGCCATCGTCGAGTACTTCGGCGAAGGCGTGGACTCCATCTCATGCACGGGCATGGGCACCATCTGCAACATGGGCGCGGAGATCGGCGCCACGACCTCGCTCTTCCCGTTCAACCACCGCATGGCCGATTACCTGCGTGCCACGGAGCGTGGCGAGATCGCGAAGCTGGCCGAGGTCCACGCCGACCTGCTCCGGGCCGACGAGGGCTGCGAGTACGACCAGATCATCGAGATCAACCTCGACGAGCTGGAGCCCCACATCAACGGCCCCTTCACGCCTGATCTCGCGTGGCCCCTCTCCAAGTTCGCCGCCGCGGTGAAAGAGAAGGGCTACCCCGAGGAGCTGAAGGTCGGGCTCATCGGTTCCTGCACCAACTCCTCCTACGAGGACATGGAGCGTGCCGCGTCTGTCGCCCGCCAGGCCCTGGACCACGGCGTGAAGGCCAAGGCCGAATTCACCATCAGCCCTGGCTCCGAGCAGATCCGCGCCACCATCGCCCGCGACGGCCAGATGGCCACCTTCACGGAAGTGGGCGGCGTCGTCATGGCCAACGCCTGCGGCCCATGCATCGGTCAGTGGAAGCGCCACGATGTGAAGAAGGGCGACAAGAACTCCATCATCACGAGCTTCAACCGCAACTTCACGGGCCGCAACGACAGCAACCCCGATACCCACGCCTTTGTGGCGAGCCCCGAGATCGTCACCGCCTTCACGCTGGCGGGCAGCCTCACCTTCAACCCTGAGACGGACGAGCTCAAGGGCGCGGATGGCAAGGGCTTCAAGCTCAAGAGCCCCTTCGGCGACGAGCTGCCTCAGCGAGGCTTCGACAAGGGCCACGCCACCTACCAGGCGCCTCCCGCGGACCGTAGCGGTATCACCGTGAAGGTGGACCCGAACAGCAACCGCCTTCAGCTGCTGGAGCCCTTCAAAGCCTGGGAAGGCACGGACCTCACGGACATGCCCGTCCTCATCAAGGCCAAAGGCAAGTGCACCACGGACCACATCTCCATGGCGGGCCCCTGGCTGAAGTTCCGCGGCCACCTGGACAACATCTCCAACAACCTGCTCATCGGCGCCATCAACTTCTTCAACGGCGAAGCCAACAAGGTGAAGAACGCGCTGACAGGCCAGTACGGCGAAGTGCCCGCCACCGCTCGCGCCTATAAGGCCGCAGCCAAGGGCTGGGTGGTGATCGGCGATGAGAACTATGGCGAAGGCAGCTCCCGCGAGCACGCCGCCATGGAGCCCCGCTTCCTCGGCGGCCGCGCCATCATCGTCAAATCCTTCGCCCGCATCCACGAAACCAACCTGAAGAAGCAGGGCATGCTCCCACTGACCTTCGCGAATCCGAGCGACTACGACAAGATCCAGGAAGACGACCGCATCAGCATCCTCGGCTTGACGGACTTCAAGCCCGGCGTGCCGCTCACCATGGTGGCGAAGCACAAGGATGGCAGCGAGGATCGCATCACCCTGAACCACACCTACAACGAGCAGCAGATCGCGTGGTTCAAGGCGGGATCGGCGCTCAATCTGATGGGCGGGAAGAAGTAAAAACGCTTAACCGCAGAAGACGCAAAGGCCGCAGAGGGATCTCCCTGCGGCCTTTGTCCTTTGGTGCCCTGAGCAGCGCCGTGCGGGGTTATTTCTTCTTTTTCTGGGGCGACAGGCCCGTCTTCTTGGCGGGTGCGAGCAGGTTGGCGGCCACATCGCCGCCGCGGGACGCGTAGCTCGCGCCGTGGACGACCTTCGGTTTCTCTTTCTTGGATTTCTTGGTGTTGGACATAAGCCCCCTTTGTCCGGCCACGGAACTGGAAACCCCGGCCGGTGATCGGAGTATGGTCCTGAAACGGGAAACGGACGGATCTTTCTCGAGTGGTCGCCTGACGCTAGGCCCTCACCTGCTCCAGGAAGTGCCCTGCGGCGTCCAGGAAGGCTGCGTGCCATTCATGCCCGCTGTCGAAGCGGCACACTTCGGGCCGCACACCGTGGGCGTCGAGGACCTCGAGGTCCTTCGTGAATTGCTCCGCGCTGTAGAAGATGTCCTGATCGCCGTGACCGAGGAGGATGGGCGGTGGCGTGAGCTGGGGTGCCTCGGCCACATCTTTGGGCAGGTCGCCGCCCAGGACGATCAGGCCATCACAGGGGATGTGGGCGGCGGCGCGCCAGGCCATGGCGGCGCCCTGGGAGAACCCGGCGAAGACGAGCTTTCCTTCGTGGCCTTCCGCCCCCAGCTCCGCGAGCACACGGTCCACATAGGCGAGGTTGTCGGCGATGGCCGCCTCGCGGTCCTGGCTCGTCATCCAGGACGCCACGACCTTCTGGCTCCGGTTGTAGAAGCGGTGGAGAGCCTCCACGGAGACGAGGGTCCAGCGCGCCGCGCCGGGGATGCGGCGCAGGTCGGTCAGCAGCGTCTCCGCGTTTTGTCCGTAACCGTGGAAGCCCACCAGCAACGGCGCGTTGTCAGGCCCCGGTTCCACCAGGTAGCGGCCCGTGGTGTCGGTGCGGAGGGTGCGGGTTTCGGCCATGGGAGCCCAGTCTGACAGGGAGGAAAAGGTGCGTATTCCCATCCGAGCGCCTCCTTGTCTTAGGATGGACGGTCCTTCCAACCCTCCCATCGGAGTTAGACATGAACGCTGAAGCCACGGCCCCCGGCAAGGGCATGAAGATCACCATGATCGTCCTCAGGACCCTCATGGGGCTGCTCTTCCTCTTCGCCTCCATCACCTACCTGTTCAAGATCATCGTGCCGCCGCCGATGCCGCCGGGGGACCTGAAGACCTTCAACGAAGGCCTGATGGCCGCGCATTACCTCATGCCGACGGCGAAGGTCATTGAGCTGGCCTGCGGCCTGGCCTTTGTGACCGGACGCTTCGTGCCGCTGGCTTCGGTTCTCATCGCGCCCATCATCGTGAACATCGTGGGTGTCCACACCTGCCTGGACCACACGGGTCTGCCGGTAGCGATCTTCCTCGTCATCGCCAACGGCTTCGTCGCCTACTACCACCGCGACCGCTACGCCCCCCTGTTCCGGTCCTAGCGCGGTCTTCGCCACCACCCGATCATCGGAGTCTGGAGGTATGACCATGGCGAACCGAGGTCGGATGGTGGCGGCCCTGATGGCGGGCGGCCTGCCGCTCCTGGCGCAGCAGCCCGCTTCGTTCAGGGCTGGCGAGGAAGCCTGGCGGGCTCGCCGCCTGGCGGCCCTGACCAAGGAAGACGGATGGCTGAGCGTGGCGGGGCTGGATTGGCTCTCGCCGGGGGAGAACACGCTGGGCTCCAGCGCGGAGGCGGCGCTGCGGCTACCGGCCAAGGCCCCGGCCCGGGTGGGCGTGCTGACCTGGAAGGACGGCAAGGTCCACTTCAAGGCGGCGGATGGCGTGACGCCCATGCTTGGCGGGAAGCCTTTCCTCGAAGGGGATCTGGAACCGGATGCGTCGTCCTCCATCCTCAGCTTCGGAGACCTGCGGTTCGGCCTGATCGCGCGGGGTACCCGAATGGGCCTGCGTCTCCGGGACCTCCACAGCGAGACCTTCCAGACATTCAAAGGCATCCCCGCCTACGCGCCGGACCCCGCCTACCGCGTGGAAGGCCGCTTCGAGCCCTATGCGCCCATGAAGGAGGCCCACATCGCCACCGTCATCGGCACGCCCATGGACGCCAAGATTCCGGGGCGCGTGACCTTCACGCTGCAGGGGAAGATTCTGAGCCTGGAGCCCGTGCTGGACGACGACGGCACGACGCTCTTCTTCATCTTCCGGGATGCCACCACGGGCCACGGGACCTATCCCGCCGGGCGCTTCCTCTACGCCGAGCCCGCGAAGAACGGCGTGGTCATCCTCGATTTCAACCGCGCCGAGAATCCGCCCTGCGCCTTCACCCTCTACGCGACCTGCCCCCTCGCGCCCGCGCAGAACACGCTCTCCGTCGCGGTAGAGGCAGGCGAGCAGGATCCCCATCTTCATTGAAGCGGCCAGATCGCTGCAACAACCGGGTGGGGCGCTTCGGCGCCCGTCCCATTCTGGGGGCTGGGAACGACCATGAACCAGCTCGACAACATCTTCTGGCATAGCCTCGCGGGGCCCTTCGCGCACTGGTCGGAGGGGACGGACCGTGCGCGGCGTTTCGCCAGAGGTTTCTCGCCCATGTTGGCCTTCCCCGATCAGGCGCATCCGGACTTCACGGACCTGGTGCCGCTCTGCGATCCGGAGGAGCGCTTCTACTCCGACGGATGGTCAGGCTCCGCCCCCGCGGGCTGGCGGGTGGAGATGGAATCCACCATGTTCAAGATGGTCTGGGACAAACCCATGCCCGAAGCGGACGAGGCGCCCGAGGCGCTCCCCCTGGGACCGCGGCATGTGGAGGCGGCGCTGGAGCTGGCGCTGCTGACGAAGCCGGGGCCGTTCGGGTTGCGGACGATCGAACTGGGCGAGTACTTCGGCCTTTTCGAAGGAGAGCGGTTGATCGCTATGGCCGGGGAACGCCTGCACGCGGGAATGCTGCGCGAGATCAGCGGCGTCTGCACCCATCCCGACTTCCAGGGCCGGGGCCTCGCGCGGCGGCTCATGACCAAACTCCTGCGCCGCGAGATGGCGCGCGGAGAAATGCCATTCCTCCATGTGGCCAGCGGGAACCCCGCCCGCGCGCTCTATGCGCGCATGGGGTTCAAGGACTATCTGGAGTCGGTCGTCCGGATCGTCTCGCGGGCGCCCTAGAGGCGGGCCTCATATCGCGGCGATCAGCTCGACCTCGACCTTCACGCCCCGGGGCAGAGCGCCGACCTGGACCGTGCTCCGGGCAGGCCTGGCGTCCCCGAGGACCTTTTCGTAGGCGGCGTTGAAAGCCTGGAAGTCCGCGATGTCCGCCAGGAAGGCCGTGGTCTTGATGACCTTGTCCCAGGAGGTCCCGGCCTCCTTCAGCAACGCGGCGAGGTTCTGCATCACCCGCTCAGTCTGGACCTCGATGGGTCCCTCCACCATCTCCATGGATCCAGGGACCAGCGGGATCTGTCCCGAGGTGAAGAGCAGGTTGCCGATGATCCGGCCTTGGGCATAGGGGCCGATGGGGGCGGGGGCTTGGGAAGTGGTGATGGTTTTCATGGGGGCTCTGGGGTGTGGTCGAAGAGGGGGACGGGCCGGTCAAGAAGCGGACGCTTCCCCTTCCGGGGGGGCGTCCGTCTTCACCTGGAGGCGATGGCCGTCGAGGTCGTTGAACATCGCGCCGAAATAAGTGGGGCTGATGTCCGGGCGCGTGCGGGGGGTGAAAATGTCGTTGGCCGACGCGGCGAGCGCGGTGGCGTGGATGTCAGCGACCATGCGGCGCGAAGTGGCGCCGAACGCCACATGCGTGCCTTTGGCCGTGACGGGTTCATCCGGCGGCACCGGATAGAGGAAGAACATCCACTGGCCCCCCTTGCCGAACGCGGCTTCCTGGCCGGTGTCGCGCTGCAAGGTCAGGCCCATGGGGGCGAGGACGCGGCTGAAAAACACGACGGCATCGTCGTAGTGGTGCGTCCCGATCGAGACATGGTCAATCATGGGTGCTCCTTCTGTGGGTGGGCGTTGAGGTGGGGGTTGGGATGGGGTGTCGCGCGAGCCATTCCGCCTGGGCGGCTTTCACCGCTTCCGGCGGCCGGCCGGTAAGACCCTCGTAGACCCGCGGCGCGGTCGCGCCTTCCGTGTTGATGACGAGCACATGCGAGTCCGGGCCGAGGGCGGTCTGGCCGCGACAGGCCGGTGAATGGGCGAGGACTTTCAGGGCGGCCAGGCCCGCCGCGCCGGATTCGCCACTCAGAACGGGGACATCGCCGGCTTCGCCCGACGCGAGCGCGCGCATGGCCTCCACGGCCTGCGCGTCGGAGACGGTCATGAAGAAGTCCACGGCTGGTTCCAGGAAACGCCAAGCTAGGGGCGAGGTCTGGCCGCAGGCCAGGCCCGCCATGACGGAGTCGACAGACCCCCTGGCCATGGCCGGATGGCCCACGCGCGCGCTCTCCAGCAGGCAATCGGCCTGTTCCGGCTCCACGACGACAAAGGCCGGGCGCCGGTCGCCATAGCGTTCGCAGAAGGAGCTGACGATTCCGGCCGCCAGGCCCCCCACGCCGCCTTGGAGGATCACATGGGTGAAGGGACATGGCGTTCTCCGGTCGTCGCCCGCCGACAGTTCCTCGGCGATCGCAGCGTAGCCCTGCATCACATCCCGCGGGATCGCCTCGTAACCTTCGTAGGAGGTGTCCGACACCACATGCCAGCCGTTGACCGCGGCCAGCCCGGCCGCTTCCCGCACGGACGCGTCGTAGTTGCCGGTGATCCGCACGATCTCCGCGCCCAGGGCGGCGATGGGGGCCTCCCGTTCAAGGCTCACCTGCGCGTGCAGGACGATGACGCAACGGCAGCCGACGCTTCGGGCCGCGGCTGCCAAGGCGCGGCCGTGGTTGCCGTCGGTCGCGCTGATGACCGTGAAGCCCTTCATGTCCTCCGCATGGCGGCCGGCCAGCAGGTCCTCTGGTCGGATGGCCTTGTCCGGCCAGTGCCGCTGGATCAGGCGCACGAGCGCGATCGGCGCGCCCAGCGCCTTGAAGCTGCCAAGGGGAGACCGGGATGATTCGTCTTTGACGCTGATCTGGCCGATGGACCACCGTTTCGCCAGTCCGGGCATCGGCCAGAGCGGCGTGGCGCCCGGATTCAGTCCCTGCCAATGCGACAGCCAGCGCTGGCCTTCACGTGCCGTCTCGATGTTGAGGATGGCCTTGAGCGGGGCGTCATAGGCGCCGCGGCGGGCGAGGGGGTTGGCGATCAACATGTCCAGGCCTTTCACTGCGGGGGGCGTGGGAGTGCGGGCTCCAAGGCTGTGCGGTGGAGAGGCCAGTCTAGTTCGCTGTTTCAGGTATAAAATATCTAAAAACACATATTTATGAAAAATATAGATCAAAATATTAATAATAATGAGAAACTTACTCATTCGATGCTATCGAAGCGAGGAATCACATGCAATTCGACCTGCTCGACATCCAGATTCTCAATCGGCTGCAGGAAGACGCCAGCGCGCCGCTGCGCACTCTCGCCAGGCAGGTGCATGCCTCGCCCGCCACCTGCCAGCGGCGCATCGCCCGGCTCAAGGCCGCCAAAGTCCTGCTCAAGCAGGTCGCGATCGTGGACCGGCTGAAGACCGGGCGCCCCCTGACGGTGTTCGTCTCGGTCGAGCTGGAAAAGCAGAACGACGCGCTCTTGCGCGGCTTCGAGAAGAAGATGGCCGCCGAAAACGATGTGATGGCCTGTTACGAGGTGTCAGGCGAGTTCGACTTCCTGCTGGTGGTCAACTCGGCGTCCATGGAGCGCTACCACGCGTTCACGCGGGAGGTGTTCTCGTCCCGCAACAATGTGCGCAATTTCAAGAGCACCTTCGCGATGAACTGCTCCAAGTTCGAGACTCGGATCGCACTCGTGGAACCGGAGGAATGACGCCCTCTCGGTGAATCGTTTGAACAGAGTGTCAAAAACCTATTCCGGAATCGGAGGCTTGATAGTGGGATAAGGTTTTCAGGAGCGAGCGATGAGAAGGGTCCTGCGGCAGGGGTTGACAGTGGGCGGGGCCTTCATGGCCATGGCGGCCCCGGCTCAGGAGGCCTCCGCGACCGTGCCTCTTCACGGCTATGCAGAGCTCATGAGCAACTATGTCGGCCGGGGCCTCGCACAGAGCGTCGGCCAGCCTTCCGTGGGTGTGGAGCTGGAGCTGGGCCGGGCCGAGGGGATCTACGCCGACCTCGATGCCACCAGCATCAACTGGATCGACCAGCTCTATCCCGGCGATAGCGTGAGCGTGGAAGTGGACGGCCTGCTGGGTTACAGGCACGGTTTCGCGCGCGACTGGTTCTGGAAGGCGGGCCTGCTGCGCCTGCAGTTTCCCGGCCGTTATGTGCAGCAGTCCCCGCCTGTGGCGGAGCCGCACACGACGGAGGTCTTCGCCTATCTGGCGTGGAAGGGGTTCAGCGGCCGACTCAACTACGCGCTCACGAGGGCCTTCGGCACGCCGGATTCCCAGGGTTCCTGGTACCTGGATCTCAACGCCACGCAGCCTGTGGGCGCATGGACTCTGGGCGTGCACCTGGGCCGCAAGCAGGCGCGGGGCGTGAATCCGGACAGCGGCCTGCCCAACAACCGCTTCTCCTACACGGACTACAAAGTGTCGGTGGAGCGCGGGTTGCAGCCCGGCCTGAGCCTCTCACTGGCAGAAACCTGGACTAACGCCGATCCGGCCTACTACACGCTGAACGGCTACGCCGTGGGCGGCCACCACCTCGCGCTCATCCTTAAGAGCGTGTTTTAGAAATCCCGCGGGCCGCGACGGAGCTCAGCCGCGTGTCCAGCGAGGAAGGCCCCGCAGCCTCGTATCGGGAATACGAGCCAGCGGCGTGACGCTGCTGGGCGCGCGTGGCTGAGCCCGTCCCTCCGGGCAGGGGGCGGCGGCTGTAGCCATGCGGCGTCAGGCTCGGCTTATGCGGTGTAGCCGCACCTCACCTCACCTTTCTTGCCTGGTTCGGCCGGCGACCCCTGCGCGGCTCGCGGGATTTCTAAAGCACGCCCTGAGCAGACCCTCTGAGCCGGTAGACTGCGGGCCATGCGCCTGCGCCTCGTCCCCGCCCTGATCCTCACCCTCACTGCCTTTGCCGGGAATCCGCCGGAGTGGTCGAAGCCCGCCCCGCCATTCCACATCGCGGGCCCCGTCTACTTCGTGGGCACGGCGGAGCTGGGCTGCTATCTGATCAAGGGTTCGGCGGGAGACATCCTCCTCAACACCGGGCTCGCGGATTCGCCGCCCATGATCGCTGCGAACCTCCGCGCCTTGGGTATCGATCCCAAAGACATCCGCATCCTGATCACCAACCAGGCCCACTTCGACCATGTGGGCGGTTTCGCGGGGATGCAGAAGCTCACAGGCGCGAAGGTCTATGCCAGCGGAGGGGACGCGCCCCTGCTGGAGAGCGGCGGCGCTTCGGATCCCGGCGGCCTCGGCCGCTTCGCGCCGGTGAAGGTGGACCGCGTGCTGAGGGATGGCGAGGACATCACGCTCGGCGATATCGCGCTGAAGGTCATCGCCACGCCGGGCCACACGCCGGGCAGCGTCAGCTACGAGATGACGGTGAAGGAGAATGGCGAGGAACGCAGGCTGTTCTTCGTCAACCTGCCCACGGTCGTGATGCCGCTGAAGAATCCGAAGTACCCCGGCATCATGGCGGACCTGCGCGGCAGTTTCGCGCGGCTGAAAGCCCTCCATCCCGATCTCTGGGTCGCGGCCCATGTCTCCCAGTGCGGCCTCGACGCCAAGCGCAAGACAGGGAACTTCGATGATCCGGCCGGTTACGCGAAAGCCGTGGCGGACTGCGAAGCCGATTTCGAAGCCAAGGTGAAATCGGAGCTGGGGCACTGACCTGATTTCCGCTCTCGCGGAAGCTGAGTCAGATCGCGGAAGTTACGCCACAAGGCAGGCTTGGAGGCCTACCTTGGGAAGTGGCACCTCTTGTCCCAGGTCTTCCAGATGCCCGAACTGACTCCCCGATCCTGGCTCAACACGCTCTTCCTCGTGGGGACGTTGGCGTTAGCGCTGATCTTCGTGCCTTGGAAGCTGGCGGTGCAGGGTCTGCGCTGGAGCGAGGTGGCGGTCTTTCTCGTCCTGTACGCGCTCACGGGCTTGGCCATCACCGTGGGCTACCACCGGCTCTACAGCCACCGGGCTTTCCGGGCCGCGTGGCCCGTGAGGTTGGCGGTGCTGATCCTGGGCGCCGCGGCTTTCGAGAACTCCGCCCTTGCCTGGTGCAGCGACCATAGGCACCATCACCGCTTCGTGGACGATCCCGAGCGCGATCCCTACGCGATCAAGAAAGGCTTCTGGTACGCCCACTGGGTCTGGGTGATGGAGGCCACGGAACGGCCGCTCGAAGCCGTCGGAGATTTGGAGAAGGATCCGCTGGTGCGCTGGCAGGGGCGATACCACTACTGGATAGGCGCCGCCGTGACGGCCCTCCCCGTGATCGCCGCGGGCCTGGCGACCCACAACCTCGTGGGCCAGATGGTGATCGGCATCCTGCTCCGCATCGTGCTGACCCACCACAGCACCTTCCTCATTAACTCCGCCGCCCATTGGTTCGGCACGCAGCCCTATTCGGACGCCAACAGTTCCCGCGACAACGCCCTGCTGGCGCCCTTCACTTTCGGCGAGGGGTATCACAATTTCCATCACATGTGGCAGTGGGACTATCGCAACGGGCCGCGCTGGTACCAGTGGGATCCGGCCAAGTGGCTCATCGCCGCGAGCTCATGGATGGGCCTCGCCCGCGGCTTGCGCAGGGTGCCCGCCACCGAGATCCAGCGCGCCCGCGTGGCCATGGAGGCCAAGCGCCTCGCTGCCACGCTCGGCGTCGATGCCGCGCCGGTCCGGATCTCCTTGGAGACCGCGCATGCGCGCGTCGACCAAGCGCTCGCGGTCTTCCAATCCCACCGCGAGGCATGGCATGTGAAGAGCGATCAATGGAAGGCGAAGGGGGTGGCCAAGGCTGAGGTCTGGCGCGCGGCGCGCCAGGAATGGAAGGCTCAGCGGGCCCGCCTCCTCGGCGATGTCCGCGCGGCCTGGGCCGCGTGGAAGCAGGCGAAGCTCCAGGCGCGCCAGCAGGCCGCGGCCTGAGTTCCGGAATCCTTCACCAGGTCCGGTGCACGCGGCCCTTCACGATGCCGGGTGTCAGCCCTCGCACGCCGCGCAGGATGAGGATGGGGTCCAGCATGGGGTTGCGTTCGGGCGGGGGTTGTCCGTGACGCTGGAACCATTCAGCACGGCCTGCATTGCCCAGCAGGATCCATCGGTCCTCCCACATGGCCTGAAGCCCCTGCGTGTAATCAGATCGTGCCGCTTCCTGGTCCGTGGCCCGGATCAGCTTGCCTGTGCGTTTCATCGCGCGCTCCCTGGTGGTTCCCAGGCTCGAAGGGCCGTGCCCTGGACCGGATGGTTCCGCGTGGTCGCCCAGGACATCCACCTCTTTGATCCTGCGCTCGAATGGCGCGCGCAGGTTATTTTTCGTGCTAAGTCCTGTCGAATGGGTGGCGCGGGGAATACAGCTTGTGTTCGACAGGAATGCGCCCAGGGTGAGGACAGCTGGTCACTGCCCACAGCGCGTAGGCAGGCTTGTGACTGGCTTTTCCGGTAGGCCCCCCGTTCGGGTCCATTCATCAGGTTGCTCCCTGCGGGCAGCCTCTAGGGAGTTCTCATGTCCAATCAGCCCGAAGTCAAGCCCAGCACCAATCCCGCCGCGACCCCCGCGGCCGTCCCTGCCACCACGACCCCTGCGGTCGAGCAGGTCGCGAAGCCCGCCGTCCCCGCGGTCGAGCCCAAGAAGGTCTGATCTAGGCTTTCTGTTTCCCAGGCCACACAAAAGGCCTGCGCGGATCCCCAGGCGCCCTCACCAGGTTGCTTGGGGATTCCTGTTTCCAGAGCGTCAAGGCCGCTTCCTTCTTCGGGCAAGACGCGTCTTAATGCCTTTATGACGCTTCCGCTCGAGTTGATCGAAATCTCTCCGCGCCATGCCGGACCAGGTAGAGGCGTTGCTGCGGCTGGTGCCGGAAGGGCGTCTCGACTGGTCGCCGGATTCCTGGGAGGCGGTGCCTGGCGGGATGTTCTCCGTGCTGGGGCAGGTCTGCCATCTGAGGGACATCGAGGTCGAGGGCTACCATGTGCGCCTCAAACGGATGTTGACGGAAGCCGCTCCAGACCTGGAGTCGCTCGACAGCTACGCCCTGGCGGAGACGCGCGGCTATCACGCGGCGGACATCGGCGAGGCCATGTCCGCCTTCCGTGCGGCACGGCAGATCACGCTGGAACAGCTGGCCGGTCTCGACGCGGCGCAGCTGGACTGCCCCGGAACCTTCGCCGAATACGGCCCCATCACCCTGCGTGGCCTCATCCACCTGTTGGCCAGCCATGACGCGCAACACCTGGCCTGCCTTCATTGGTTGCTGGCGAAGATGAGCGGCGCCGCGATCCGCTAGGCTGAAGGCTCGCTCAGGAGCCCCACATGATCACCAAGGACCAACTCGCCGCCGCCATGCTCCGCGAGTGCGACATCTGCCTGCACCTCTTCTCCAAGCTGCCAGCGGGCGCGGCGGAGTACAGGCCTTCGGGAAAGCAGCGCTCCACGCTGGAGTTGCTGCGCTACCTCGCCATCTCGGGCATGGCGAGCATGGATTGCATGGCGCATGCGGATTGGAAGCGCTTCGGCGACCACGCGGCTTCCACGAAGGAGATGCCCTTCGACGGATTCCCCGGTGCGATGGCGAAGCAGAAGGCCTTCATCGAGGCTTTCTTCGCGGGCATCAGCGAGACGGCGCTGGAGACACAGGATGCTCCGTTACCGGGCGGCGGGACGGCTCCGCTGGGCGTCGCCATCCTCAACGGCCCTTTCAAATGGCTCGCCGCCTACAAGCTCCAGCTCTTCCTCTACGCCAAGGCCTGCGGCGCGACGGAGATCGGCACCTCCAATGCGTGGCGTGGCGCGGACATGCCGCCGAAGGCTTGAACTTTCAGCCCAGATCCAGCAGGTGCCCGCTCTTGGCGGCCTTGGTCTGGAGGTAGCGGATGTTGAAGGGGTTGGCGCTGAACGCGTGGTGCTCCCCGCTCCACATCGAGGCCGCACTGTTCCAGCGCGGCGAGGCGATGATGCAATTCGTAAGGCGATGTGGCGCGATGCCTCGCATGGGCTTGTCCTGCTATGCGCTCCCCTTGGTGGGTAAGGGCTCAGGGATTCGGCTTCTTTATTGCCTAGCGACTGAAGCCCACGCGGCGTGAGGAGGCACCATGTCAGTACTTTCTTTTCTTCGCAGCACCCGCAAGGCGCAGGCATTGGTTCTAGCCTTGGATTCAAGCGGGTTCGTCCTTTGCGCTCAAGGAGCGACCCTCTCTTCAGCCAATCTCTCCACTCCGGCCGTGTTGAAAGAAGGCGAACGGTATGACCACGCGTTCTCGGTGGTTTTCTACGGGCTGAAGGGGCAGGACGGCCTCGATGGGCAGAGCGGGCTCTCTGGGTCCGTGGGTTCAAGTGGTTCCATTGGTCCTCGTCAGAGCAAGGCTGGAGGCCGAGGTGGCGACGGTGGGCGAGGATTCAACGGATCAAACGGCAAGCCTGGGGGCGCCGGCCCGGATGTGGATGTGAAGATCGGCCTCCAGGAAGGCGGTCGCCCTTTGCTGAGGGTCCGCGTTGAAGCTCAGGGCCAAGTGAAATGGGCATTGGTGGATCCTCAAGGGGGGTCCATCACTGTGCGCACTGGAGGTGGGCGCGGCGGCCGAGGTGGTCGGGGCGGAGCAGGCGGTTCCGGCGGCATCGGTGGACCAGGTTCACCCTCTGGGATGCCTGGGCTCCGTGGCATGAAGGGATTGGACGGGCAGCCTGGCTTTAACGGCAGGGGCGGTGCCATCTCTGTGACTGTGGATCCGAAGGCAAAGCCGTATCTCAGCGTGTTCCATTTTGAAAGTCCTGGCGGACCAGCACCAGTGATCCATGAAGGACTGGTGGCCTTCTGAAACAAGTCGGGCCCCTCAGCGGGGCCCGATATTCGGCATGAACAGGTCAGAGCGTCTTAAGGTCCAGAACGAAGCGGTAGCGCACATCGTTCTTCAGCATGCGCTCGTAGGCCTCGTTGACCTTGGCGACGGGGAGGAGCTCGATCTCGGACACGATGCCGTGCTCGGCGCAGAAGTCGAGCATCTCCTGGGTCTCCTGGATTCCGCCGATGAGGGAGCCCGCGAGGATCTTGCGGCCGAAGATGAGGGACATGGCCGCAACCGGCGTGGGCGCGGGCGGGACACCCACCACGACCATGGCTCCTTCGAGACGGAGGAGGCCCAGGTAGGCGTTGTAGTCGTGGGGCGCGGAGATCGTGTCGAGGATGAAGTCGAACTGGCCCGCGAGGCGCTTGAAAGTCTCTGGATCTGAGGTGAGGCCGAAGCTCCGGGCGCCGAGCTTGCGCGCGTCCGGCTCCTTGGATCTGGAGGTGCTGAGCATGGTCACTTCCGCGCCCATGGCGGCTGCGATCTTCACGGCCATGTGGCCGAGCCCGCCGAGGCCCACGACGCCGACCTTGGTGCCCTTGCCCACTTTCCAGTGGCGCAGGGGCGAATAGGTGGTGATGCCCGCGCAGAGGAGGGGCGCGGCGGCCGCGAGATCGAGCTTCGGAGAGATCTTCAGCGTGAAGGCCTCGTCCGCCACCACGCTGCCGGAATAGCCGCCGTAGGTGGGCGTGACGCGGTCCATCTCGGTGCTGTTGTAAGAGAAGGCCGCGCCTTTCTCGCAGAACTGTTCCAGGTGGCGTTCGCAACTGGAACAGGTGCGGCAGGAATCCACCAGGCAGCCCACGCCCGCGAGGTCGCCGACCTTGAACTTCTTCACATGGGCACCCACCTTCGTGACGCGGCCCACCATCTCGTGGCCGGGCACCATCGGATACATGGAGTTGCCCCACTCGTCGCGGGCCATGTGGATGTCGGAATGGCAGATGCCGCAGTACGCGAGCTCGATCTCCACATCGTGGGGGCCGACGGCCCGGCGCTCGATGGTGGTCGGCGCCAGCGGCGAAGCGGCGGAAGCGGCAGCGTAGGCTTTGACGGTGCGCATGAGGACTCCTCGGGGCGGATGAGACTTCCGACTTTAGGCTCTTTCCCCGGAATGGGGAGCAGGCACTTCATGGTGCGGTCCCCATCAACGCGGAATCCGGGCTGCCATCGCTCTGCTACGGTCGAAGGATGCCCTGCTCCCTCACCGTCGCCGCCGTCATCGAGAGGAGAGGCCGCTTCCTCTTCGTGGAGGAGCGCGATGGGAATGGTCCGCGCGTCCTCAACCAGCCCGCGGGTCATGTGGAGGAAGGTGAAGCGCTCATCGACGCTGCCATCCGCGAGGTGCGGGAGGAGACGGGCCTGGCCTTCGCGCCGGAAGGACTCGTGGGCATCTACGCGCTGCGGGCCGCCAACGGGAAGGACTACCTCCGCCTTTGCTTCCACGGATCTGTGGAGGACGGCGAGGCGCAGCCGCAGGACGCGGACATCCTCGCCTGCCACTGGCTCACGCGGGAAGAGCTGGCGTCGAAGGCCCTGCGCTCAGGCCTCGTGGCGCGCTGCCTGGACGATTACCTGAAGGGACAGCGCCTGCCGCTGGAAGCGGCCTCAGTGTTCATGCAGGAGCGGTGAGCCTAGGGGCTGCTTCGCGGTTCTTGTCGAACCACCAGGCCCACGCGGGGAAGAGCCAGCAGAGCAGGGCGGACCAGGCGAGGGCGCTCATGTCCGCGGGTGGCGGGCCGAAGGTGGCGCCGAAGTAAGCGATGAGCAGGAAGGCGGCGAAGGCGATGAAAGCCCAGCGGCCCGTGCCGTTCTTCGCGCGGGTGGCGCGCGCGTAGATGGCGAGCCCGGCGATGAACATGAGGCCCTCCACGATGAGGGTCGCGGCCGTGGACTTCCATAGCCCCAAGCCCACCTCCGGGCCATGGGGCCAGAGCGGCATGTCGGGCAAGTGCGTGGCCCAGTCCAGGACCCAATGGCTCAAGACGCAGAGGCCGATGACGAGCGCGCCACGAGAGTCCTTCCTCAGCGCGAGGTAGAGCCCGCCCACGAACAGCGACCAGACCAGCGCCATGACGAGGCTGTGCGTCCAGGGGTAACTGATGAAGTCGAGCCGCAGGAAGGGAGGTGCCCCGGGGCGCGGCGTCACGCGCTCCAGGCCAAGGAGCAGGCAGAGCGGCCAGAGCAGGTCGAGAAAGCTGACGCCCAGCACGAGCCATCCTAGGGATGTCTTCGGAGCGGCTTTCTTGGACGCGAAGGCGAGGGCGTAGTGTCCGATGAACATCGGTCCATGCTAGCGGATGCGCCCGCAAAGAAAACGGCCCCCTCGCGGGGGCCGTTCACTGCTAAAGCGGAGCTTTAGACCTTGCTGACATTCGTGGCCTGGGGGCCCTTCTGGCCCTGGCCCACTTCGAAGCTGACGCGCTGGTTCTCGTCGAGCGTGCGGAAACCCTGGGTCTGGATGGCGGAGTGGTGCACGAACAGATCGGCGCCTCCGTCATCGGGGGTGATGAACCCGTAACCCTTTTCGGCGTTGAACCACTTCACGGTGCCCTGAGGCATGTTGACTCCCTTGTATTCGTCCTGGAGAAGGTCTGGCACGGCTCCTTCCAGGCAGGGAGACCTTGCGCTTGCTGAAACCCGCCGATGCGGGCTCATGTCAAGTATGGGGGCAATCCCCCGAAAAAAAACAGCGGAAGTTGTCAGATATCTTTCGGCAGCCAGGGCGCCCAGTCCTTCGTGACGAAGAAGCGGATGGGCTTCGCGGCCACGAGGAAGACGGCCGTGTCGTAGAAGAACCCCCGCTCCCGGCGCAGAGCCTGGGGCAGGTCGGTGACGAGGTGGAGGGTCTTCACGCGGCCCCAGCGCTTGCATATGAAATGCCATTCCGCGCGGGCGCCCACGAGCCAGCCCGCCCGCAGCCTGGGCGCGCCCTTGAGTGTCCAGGCGTAGGCCAGCGCCACGATGCCGCGGGCGTCGGGGTCCAGCGCGTAGACAGCGTCAGCCGCCCAACGCGGCACTTCGTCACGGCGGCCGGTGCCGAACCAGGAGCGCACCCGTCCGCCCAGGGCCCGGAAGAGGAAGGCGAGGATGCGCAGGAGCCGCGGCAGCAGCAGGATGATGGCGAGAATGAGGATCGCCAGGATGATCAGCGCCGGAACCGGGTGCGTGTAGGCCAGCACGAGCAGCCCCGTGACGCCCACATCTTCCGCCGTGCTGATGGCCGTGAAGGTGGCGGGCTCCGGGGCCACATGGGCGGCCAGACGCAGACCCATCTTGGCGCTATGGGTGCCGAGCGCCAGCGTGCCTCCGGCCAGCGCGGCGAGCACTTGCGTCGAAGGCGCGAGATGGCCTGCGGCCCCCAGCGCCAGCAGGGCGCCGCCGATGGGGCGGATGAAGGTGTGGACCCCGTCCCAGATGCTGGCCACCACGGGGATCTTGTCCGCCAGGAACTCCAGCGCGAAGAGCAGGCCCGCCACGATGAGCACGGCCGGGTGCGCGAGGATGCCCAGCTCCGACGGCAGGTTCGTGACGAGGTGGAAGCGGATGGCGAGGCCCGTCACCAGCGCGCCGAGGTAGAGGTTCACGCCGGAAGCGAATCCCAGTCCGAGGATGGCCGCCAGGCTCTGCATCACGTTCATGGGACCGCCCTCATCCTTCCTTCAGCCACGCGCCCAAGTAGACACCCGCGGCGCCCAGGATGGCCAGCAGCACCGGCTGGGAGCCCGCCGCGGCCACGGGGCTCACGCCGTAGGCGAGGCCGGTGAAGAGGACGATGGCGATGAGGATGCGCGGGATCATCCGGTCTTTGGCGATGAGGGCGCAGACAAAGCCCCCCGCCATCGCCGCCAGGAACACCGCGCCGAGGCTGATCCAGGCCGCGGGCAGCGGCACGGAGGACTGGCGGATGAGGCTGTCCGCCGTGGCCACGAGGAAGACGCAGGCCAGCCACCCCGCGAAGAGGCCGGCCAGTTTGCGCAGCATCGTCCGGGGCGGGCGCTGGTTCATGCCGTCTTAGGGCGGACCAGGTGGTAGAAGCCAAGCAGTACCACCGCGCCCAGGATGGACATGATGAAACCCGCGGACTGGCCCTTGTCGTAGATATGGAACAGACGGCCCGCCCAGGTGCCCACGAAGGAGCCCGCGATGCCCAGGAGGGCCGTGATGATCCAGCCGCCCGGATCCTTGCCGGGCACGAGCAGCTTCGCGATGGCGCCGGCCACGAGGCCGATGACGCAGATCCAGATCACATGGAGCATCGCGGGTCCGCTCCGGCCTCAGTGATGCATGAACTTGGCGTAGACGAAGATGACGAGGGCCGCGCCCGCGAGGCTGATGAGGGCGCTGATGATGCGGCCGCTGGGCTTCTCGCCGGATTCCAGGCCCGACATGTGGGCGACGCCATGGCCGGCCAAGGAACCGACGACGCCGAGGATGCCCGTCATCCAGAACCCGATATCGTGCGCGCCAGGGAGGATGATGCGGGCGACATAGCCCACGACGAGGCCGAGGATGAACTTCCAGATCCAGTGGAGCATGGCTCCCTCCTGAGGCAGATGGGTGGTTGGGTTGGTTTGAGAATGCTAGGCGCGATGGGAACGAATGGTCAACGAAACAAACATGTCGGAAAATTCATGAACCACTTCCCCCTTCAGGCTAGTCCGTCCTAAGGTTTGTCCGTAGGAGCCCCCTATGCCGCCGGACACCCAACGGGAGAGTTTCCTGAAGCGCTACCAGGAGGGCCCCGCGCTCCTCTGTGAGGCTTGGGGCGAGGTGCCCGAAGGCGCCCGCCAGTGGCGGCCCCGGGAAGGCGCCTGGAGCGCCCACGAGATCATCGTCCATTGCGCGGATTCGGAGACCTACGGCGCCACGCGCATCCGCCTCCTGCTTGCGGAGCCCGAGCCGCTCATCGTGGGCTACGACGAGAACGAGTGGGCCAAACGTTTCGACTACCACGGCCATTCGGTGGAATTGGCCTTCGCGACCATCGAGGCCGTGCGCGCCAACACGATCGCCATGCTGAGGCGGCTGCCGGACACGGCCTGGGACAAGGAGGGCCGCCACACGCACTCGGGGCGCTACACCACCTGGGACTGGCTGAAGATCTACGCCGAGCACCTGGAAGTCCATGCCGCCCAGATCCGCCGCAACCTCGAAGCCTGGCGGGAGCACTAGCCGTTGGGCATCACCCTCCGCGCGCCGCCGCCGCCGCTGTCGGCTTTCGTGGAAGCCCTCTGGCTCTGGGACGGGGGGCCCGTGGCTCACGCGAAGGAGCGCTTGCTACCCTCGGGAACCGTGGAGCTGGTGATCAACCTTTGGGAAGACGAGACCGCCGTCTACGGAGAGGATGGCCGTTGTCAGCGCCTGGAAGGGGCCGCGGTGGCAGGTCCCCACGCGCGGAGTTGCATCATAGACACCGCGGGGCAGCGCCAGGTGATGGGGGCGCATTTCCGCCCTGGCGGCGCGTTCCCCTTCCTAGGCCTGCCGGTGGACGAGCTGAGGGACCTCCATGTCTCCCTTGGGGATCTATGGGGCCGGACGGCGGCCGGTGAACTGCGCGAGCGCCTGCTCTCTGCGATGTCGCCTGTAAGGAAGCTCGCCGTGCTTGAATCCGCGCTCCTGGCCCGCGTGAAGCGGCCCCGCCACCCGGCGGTGGCGCACGCGCTGAGAGTCTTTCATCAGGGGCCGGTCCCGGTGGGCGAGGTGGTGGGCGCGATCGGGCTCAGCCAGCGCCGCTTCATCGAACTCTTCAAAGCGGAGGTGGGCCTCGCCCCCAAGCTCTACTGCCGCATCCACCGCTTCCAAGACGCATTGAAGCGCATGGAGGAGAGTCCGGAGACCGGTCTTGCGGGCCTGGCGCTCGCATGCGGCTACTTCGACCAGGCCCACTTCGGCCACGACTTCCGGGCCTTTTCAGGCTTCAGCCCCTCGGCCTACCTGGCCAGGCGGAGCGGGCACCTGAACCATGTTCCCTTGGTCTGAGGCCCTTCAAATTCCTACAAGACGCCTTGCCGGGGATGGCGCATCGTGAAGTCCTGTCGAACAGGAGACGCCATGAAGCCACAGCCCATCCCCCCTGGCTACAGCACCATCACGCCTTACTACACCGTGGAGGGCGCCGCCGCCTTTCTCGATTTCCTCAAGGCCGCCTTCGGAGCGGAGGTGGTGAGGCGCCATGACCGCGAGGATGGCGGTGTGGGCAACGCCGAACTTCGAATCGGCACTTCCATGATCATGGTCTCGGACGCCCGTGATCCCTGGAAGCCCATGCCCATGTCCGCCTACCTCTACGTGGAGGACGCGGACGCCGTGTACCGCGCGGCCATGGCCGCGGGAGCGGCCTCCCTCTACGAACCCACCGACATGTTCTACGGCGATCGCAGCGGCGGTGCGCAGGATGCCTGGGGCAATGTCTGGTGGATCGGCACTCGCATCGAGGATGTGAGCGAGGAGGAGCTGCTGAGGCGGATGAAGGAACAGGCCTAGGCTCCGGTCATGGCTTCGCTGGATCTCTCCGCGTATTTCCGCCGCACGGGGTTCGAGGGCGCCGCCAAGGCGGACCTCGCCTCGCTGCGGGCGCTGCACTTCGCGCACGCGGCGGCCATCCCCTTCGAGAACCTGGCCATCCAGATGGGGGAGGGTGTCTCGCTGGATCTCGACGCCATCCAGGACAAGCTCGTGCGCCGAAAGCGCGGCGGCTACTGCTTCGAGCAGAACTCGCTGTTCCTGGCCGTGCTGCGCGAGATCGGGTTCGAGGCTGAGCCCTTCGAGGCCCGCGTGCGGGGTGGCGAGCGCATCCGCCCCCGCACGCATATGCTCCTGCGGGTGCGCCTGCCCGGAGGCGACCACCTGGCCGATGTGGGCTTCGGCGGCGAGGGATTGCTGCATCCGGTGCCCATGGATGGCGAGGCCTATCCGCAGTTCGGCCGCGCCTACCGCGTGGCGGTGGAGGGAAGTCTGCGCGTGCTGCAATCCAAGCAGCTCGTGAATTGGATGGACCTCTACGCCTTCGAGCCCGTGCCCCGGCTGGCCGTGGATTTCGAGATGGGCAACTGGTACACGAGCACCCATCCCGACAGCGTCTTCGTGAAGACCCTCACGGCCCAGCGCGTGACGCCCGAGGGCCGCCTCGTGCTCCGCAACCTCAGTTTCACGACTGTAAGAAGTGATGAGGCCGAGGAGCGTGTCCTCGAGCCCGGCGAATTGCCAAAGGTGCTGCGCGACTCCTTCGGCCTCGACATCCCCGACGGTACGAAGTTCAGGGCGTTCGAGAGTTGAAGGGCAACTACTTACACCGAGGACGCGGAGGGACTGAGGTCACGGAGAATTATTTGTCTTTTCTCCGTCCCTCAGCGGCCTCCGTGTAAGTAGTTTGCTTTTTGATCTCAGAAATCGAAAAACAGCGAGACCTGGATGGACCTTCCGGGCTGGGGCAGGAGCGAGTTGTAGTAGCTCTGCGAGCCCGCCCAGGTGGCGCCGTTGAAGGCGCCGGGCGTGGTGCCTGCGCCCGCGTCGCGCAGGCCGGGATGCGCATAGGCCCGGTTCGTGAGGTTCGCTACGCGGAGGGCGGCGTTGAGGCCCTTCCACCCGATGTCGCGGACATCCACATTCAGATCCAGGGTCGCGTAGCTTCCGACTTCGCCCACGGGATTGGTGGGCACGGTGGCGCGGCGGCCGATGTAGCGCGCGAGCAGGGTGGTGTCGAAGCGGCTGTTGAACACCACCGTGGTGCCGACGAGAACCTTGTCCCGGGCCATATCCCCGCTGGGGACCTCCATGGGGCTGGGATAGGCGAGCCGGTCCACCGCGTGGAAAGTGCGCGAGTAGTAGCCCCAAAGCTTCCACTCCTGGACGGCCGCGAAGGGAAGGATGGCCTGGACGCCGAGATCCGAGCCTGTCACATCCTGGTCTCCGGTGTTGGCGACACTGGCCCCGGCCTTCTGGATGATGGCGCGGTTCTGGACTTGGTAGAGGTCCAGGCTCAGGCCGAAGGAGGGCAGCGTCCAGGTGCCGCTCAGTTGCGCGGTGTTGGAGCGCTCGGGATGGAGCGCCAGGTTGGAGCCCGTGCCCGAGGTGCCGCCGTAGAGGTAGCGCGCGATGGGCTGCTGGTAGGCCTGGCCGTAGAGGGCCTTGAAGCCCCAAGGTCCCGCGTTCAGCACATAGCCGCCCCGCAGGGTCGTGGCCGATCCGAAGATGGCGTCGTCATCGTTCCGGATGCCGAAGGTGAGCTGCTGGCCGGGCGAGAGGCGGTAGCGGCCCTGGAGGTAGGCGGCCCGGTCCAGCACGCTGAAGTGGTTGCCGTCCGTGAGCGCCCCGCCCGGCAGGGGTGCGGGAGCGGCCGTGGTGAGGTAGGCCTTCTGGAGCGTCTTCTGCTCCAGGTCGAAGCCGCCGTTGAAGGTGAGGAGGTCGCCGGCCCGGAGTTCGAAATCCTGCGTGTAGGCCAGGCTGGAGTTGAGGACCTCGTAGTGCGTGATGACGGACGCGGCGCCGGACCCGTAGCCGTAGTAGGACTCCACATCGTAGGAGCCGCTGTCCACATCGCTGCGGCGGAAGCGGGCCATGGCCGTGGAGGCGAGGCTGTCGCTCAGGTCCGAGCGGTAGCGCAGGTAGACGCTCGTCTCCGGCCGGATCCAGCGGCCCATGCTCTGGCTCTCGTCCGCCGCGTAGGCCACGCCGTAGCCCGAATCCATCCACAGCTGCTGGATGCCCAGCTCCAGGCCCTTCCAGTCCAGGCGAGCGTCGACGGCGTGATGCTGGTGTTCGGACTTGGGCGAGCCCGCGAGGCCTGGGTCGTCCAGCACAGAACCCCAGAGGCCGCGGTTGGCGTAGTAGGAACCCTTCGTGTACTCGTAGCGGCTGGAAGCGGACTCGTCCACATCCCCCTCGTCCCTCCGGGCGGCGATGCTGAAGCTGAGGTCGCCCTGCTTGTCCGCCGCGTAGAAATCGCCGATGCGCGCCCCGAAGCTGCCGCCCGTGAAGCGGCCGTGGACCTGGAGGCCCTCATCCTGCGGCGTGCGCGTGATGATGTTGATGACGCCCATGAAGGCGTTGGCGCCGTAGAGGGCCGACGCGGGGCCGTAGACCACTTCCACCCGCTCGATGGCGGAGACGGGATAGGTGACCAGCGGCGTGTCGGCGGTGTCGAACCAGAGGTGGTTGAACACGACGCCATCCACCATCACGAGGTAGGGGTCGCCGATTTCCGTGCGGTAGCCGCGCCAGTAGTTCTTCACATAATCGGCGCCATAGGGGCGGACCACATCCATGCCCGGCAGGTCGTCAAGGATCTGGGAGAGCTCCGTGTAGCCCCGCATCTCCAGGTCTTTCCGCTGGAGCACGATGACGGTGGCGGGCGCGTCCGAGAGCGGCTCCGCCTGGCGCGACGCGGAGACCACGGGTGTGCGCATGAGTTCCAGCAGGTTCTGCATGGCCTGGGGGCTGGGGGCCGGTTCCTGGACCTGGGGGGCCTGGACCATGGCCGCGCCCAGCCCGGGGGAGGCCAGCAGGGCGGGGAGGAGCGGCTTCAGTCGCATGAGCCCCTCGGAGGTAGGGCGGGGACGGGGAAGCGCAAGCGGCGAACTTGATCCATCACAGCGGTCTCCTCGCCAACAGCGTCTCGATGAGCGGGACCAGCCGGGCCATGGAGACGGGTTTCACCTCGAAATCATCGCAACCGGATTCCAGCGCGGCCTTGCGGTCCGCGGCCGTGGCGTGGGCGGTGAGGGCGATGATGGGGAGCTTGGCCGTGGCGGGGCGGAGCCTCAGCTCGCGCGCCACTTCGTGGCCATCCATGCCCGGCAGGCCGATGTCCAGAAGGACGAGGTCGGGCCGCTCGCGCTCGGCGATCTCCAGCGCGCGAAGGCCGTCCGGCGCGTGGAGCATGGTGAAGCCGCGGCGGGCGAGCAGGCGCCCCAGCGCGTCGCTGTTCAGCTCGTTGTCCTCCACGAGGAGCAGCTTATGCATCCGCGCCTCCTGCCGGAATCGCAGGCGCAGGCAGCTCCAGTGTGAAGGCGGAGCCCTTGCCCGGCGCGCTCTCCACGGTGATGTTGCCGCCCAGGAGTTGGCCGAGGCGGCGGCTCAGGGAGAGGCCGAGGCCTGTGCCCCCGTAGCGGCGGCTGGTGCTCTCCTCAGCCTGGGTGAAGTCGTGGAAGATGCGCCCCAGGTGCTCGCCGCTCATGCCGATGCCGGTGTCCCGCACGGTGAAGCGGAGCCAGGGCGCGGCCTCCCGCTCGAAGCGCTGGACCTCGAGCCTCACCTGTCCGTTCTCGGTGAACTTGCAGGCGTTGCTGAGCAGGTTGTAGAGGATCTGCCGGAGCTTGGTGGCGTCGCCCAGGAAGGGCGGCAGGTCCGGAGGGTAGGCGGCTTCCAGGGTGTCGCCCTGCTTGGCCGCGATGGGCCGGAGCGCGTGGACGATCTCCTCCACCACCGCGCCCACCTGGACGGGCTCGGAGGCGGCGCTCATCTTCCCCGCCTCCACCTTGGAGAGGTCCAGCACATCGTTGATGAGGCGCAGCAGGTGGTCGGCGGAGCCCGAGACGCGGTCCAGGTCCGCGGCGTCCTGGGGCCGGCCCGCGTCCACGGCCTGCTCCTTCATGAGGTCCGTGTAGAGGATGATGGCGTTCAGCGGCGTGCGCAGTTCGTGGCTCATGTTGGCCAGGAAGGCGCTCTTGGCGCGGCTCACCTCCTCCGCCTTCTGTTTGGCCTCCAGCAGCTCGCGGTTCGCGGTGAAGAGTTCCGCCGTGCGGCTGGCCACCTGCTCCTCCAGATGGTCGCGGTACTCGCCGAGCTGGGCGTCCCTGGCCTCGATCTGCTCCAGCATCCCGTTGAAGGCGTCCACCAGGGCGCCGATCTCGTCCCGCCCGCGCCGCTTGGCTCGCGCGCTGTAGTCCTTCCGCTCCGAGACCCGCTTGGCCACGCCGGCCAGGTCCAGCAGGGGCGCGGTGATGACGCGCTGCACCCGGAAGGAGAGGGCGATGGCCAGCAGCACGAGTGTGCCTAGCAGGCCCAGCGTGAAGAGCAGGTTCAGGCGCGAAGCGGTCCTCATGTCCGCCGATCCCACCTGGAGGAAGATTGTGCCGAGGCGCTCCTCCCGCTGCTGGATGCCGTGGAAGACGACCAGCTCCCCGGAGCGGAACTCCGTCTTGTCGCCCGGCTCCAGGGGCGGGAAGGAGGAGGCGCCCGCGGGATAGACCGCGAAAACGGCGCCGGAGGCGTCGAAGAGACAGGCCCGTTCCAGATCGGGGTTGGCGCTCAACGACTGGAGGATCTGCGAAGCCGCCGCGGCGTCGTTGAAAGCCAGGGCCGCGCGGCTGTTGTCGCCCACCACCTGGGCCAGCGTCAGCGCGCGGTTGGCCTTCGTCTGCCGGAAGAGCCGCGCCTGGAACGCCATGTACGCCAGCGAGGAGAGCACCAGGGCCAGGCCGGCCACGAGGGCCATTCCCAGGGTGATCTTGCGGCGCAGGGGCATGTCGTCGAAGCGCAGCATGTCAGTACACCTTCCGCGCGAGGCCCAGCAGCTGCGCGTTCAGGGAAAGGCTCGCCGCGCCGGCAGCGCCGCGGTTGATCTCGAAGCGGGGCAGGCTGGACTCGATGACGAGGTTGATCATCACGCCGCGGGCGGCCGAGCCCTCCATATCGGCCACGGTGAGCACGGAGCGCGCCGCGGCCCGGGCCACCAGCGCGTCCAGGAGGTTTCGCTGGTCGCCGCAGATGAAGACCATCTGGCACCCGTCCAGGGCCGCTGGATCGCGGGAGTAGCGCACCTCCACCGGATGCCCCTGCACTTTGCGCCCCGCCGCCGCCTGGTCCAGCCGCGCGCCGAAGGGCGAATCGCCCAGCACGAGGATGACGAAGGGCCGCGCCGGATCGCCCATGCCGGAGCTGCGCGGCCAGGAGACGAACTCGGGGAACTGGAGGAGGAAGCGGGCCTTGAGCTCGTATTCCGGTTGCGCCGCCTGAGGCACGGCCACGGCTTGAAGAGCCGACGCGGCCAAGACCATGACCAGGCGGGCCCGGGCCCTCATCCCTCGGCTTCCGGCAGAGCCGCGGCGCGGCGCATGGGGGGTCTCCTGTGCATTCGGGTGCGTGGGAGATTTATGGATGCTTGAGGACCGTCTGTCCAGCGCTCACCACGGGATTTCGCGGCGGTCCCGGAAGAAGCGCCCTGTGAGCGAGGCCGGCGCCTCTGTGGCCAGCCACACAGCTGTGTCCGCTCCGTCCTCCAGAGATTTCGTAGCGCCATTTCCTCCCATGCGGGTTTTCACCCACCCCGGGCAGACGGCGTTCACGGCGACGCGTTTGGCTTTCAACGCCTGCGCCAGCTGGAGCGTGTGCGCGTCCAGCGCGGCCTTGGACACGCTGTAGGCGGGCGCCCAAGTGCCCATGCGCGACAACTGCCCGGCGCCGCTGCTGATGTTCACGATGCGCCCGCCCTTCGCCATGAGCGGAGCGAAGGCCGCGGCCATGCGCCAAGCGCCGAGGAGGTTCACCTGGAGCGTGGCGAGGACCGTCTCCTCGTCGAAGTCCAGCACGCCGCGCTCTTCGTCCAGCAGCACGCCCGCGTTGTTGATGAGCACATCCAGCCTGCCATGTTCCGACCGCACCCAGTCCGCGGCTTCGCGCACGCTTGCCGCCTCGGCCACATCGAGGGGCAGCCAGGTGGTGCCGATGCGCTCGGCGGCGGCCTGGCCTTCCTCGGCATCCCGCGCGCCCAGGAGGACCCCAAAGCCCCTCAACATGAGCTGCCGCGCGATCTCGAAACCGATGCCGCGGTTGGCGCCCGTCACCAGGGCGACGGCCTTCACGGCATCACCTTGAAGGCACGGCCCTCCAGCACGCGGCGTTCAAAGGGGCCGAGGGCGAAGGTGGCCTCCAGCAACGCGGTGGCCACGGCGGCGGGGGACACCGGCGCCCATTTCCAGAATCGGCGGCCTTTGGGGAAAACGCGGCGGCCAAGGCCGAGCCAGGATTTCGAGAGCACGCGGTTCACCAGCCACTCTGCGGGGCGTCCCGTGCTGTCATCCCTCAGCAGGAAGCTGGGCCGCGCGATGGCGTGGGCCAGGCCGCTGGTCCGGAGCGCGGCTTCAAGGTCGCGCTTCGCCCGCATGTAGGCGCCCACCGCGTGCCCGTCCGCGCCCACGGCGGAGACGAGACCCACCTTCGCCGCCGGGTTCGCGCGGGTGAGAGCCTTGATGAGCCGCACGGGATAGTCGTGGTCCACTTTGATGAGGCCCGCCGAGCCGCCCGCCTGTTTGAGCGTGGTGCCCAGCGCGATGAAGAGCAGATCGCAGGGCGTCTCGAAGAGCGGGCCGTAGGCTGCGTCCTCGTCGTAATTGAACTGGAGCGCGTGCAGGTTCGGCGCCTCCAGGGGCAGCTCCGGCCGCCGCGTGAGGACGGTCACCTCGCAATCCGGCCGGGCCGCGAGCCCCGCCAGCAGGCGCATGCCCACCTGTCCCGAACCACCGGCCACCACCACGCGCGTCATGGGCCTATTCTCCACCTGCGATCATGATCCAGAGCCTATTTCAAAATGCCCGCATGCCGCGGCGCCTCTCGCCATGTGGCGTCAGGCTCAGCTTATGCGGTGTAGCCGCACCTCGCCTCGCCTTCCTTGCCTGACTCGGGCGGCGTTCCTTGCGCGGCGCGCGGGCATTTTGAAATAGGCTCTAGGGATGGCGAATCTTTCGGACCACTTCGACGGGCGGCGCTTCTTCAATCCCTGGGGCTCTTCGGCCAAGAGCTTGGTGGATGTGCTGCGTTGGAAGCTCGCCGGCGGCGCGGAACCTTGGCCCTCCCGCGTCGTGGACGCCCCATCGCCGCCGCTGCCGGAACTGGGTCCGGACCAATGCTCCGTCACTTTCCTGGGTCACGCCTCGCTGCTCTGGAGGTTGCCAGGGCTCACAGTGTTGACGGATCCCATCTTCTCGCGCCGCGCGAGCCCCTTCTCCTGGATCGGCCCCGCCCGCGTGCGCCCGGCGGCCTTCGGCGCCGCGGGCTTGCCGTCCGTGGACACGGTGCTCGTGAGCCACAACCATTACGACCACATGGACCTGCCCACGCTCCGCTCGCTGGCGGCGCGTGGCGTATCCACCGTCGTGGCGCCTCTGGGCAACGGGAAGACGCTGCGCGCCGCGGGGTTCGCCCGCGTCATCGAGTTGGACTGGTGGGAGCCCGTGGAGATCGCTGGGGGCCGCGTGACACTCACGCCCGCGCAGCATTGGAGCTCCCGTTCGCCCTTCGACCGCAACCGCGCGCTCTGGGGCGGCTTCAAAATGGACGCAGGCGGCCGCTCCGCCTTCTTCCCCGGCGACACGGGCTACGGCCCGCACTTCAAGATCATCCAGGAACGGCTCGGCCCCGTGGATCTGGCGGCGCTTCCCATCGGAGCTTATGAGCCACGCTGGTTCATGGCCTCCATGCACATGGACCCCTTCGACGCCGTGCAGGCCCACCGTGACTTGGGAGCCCGCGCCAGCGCCGCCATGCACTGGGGCACCTTCCACCTCACGGACGAGGGCATCGAGGCGCCACTGCGGAGGCTGGAAAGCGCGCGGACGGCGGCCGGCCTAGCGCCGGAGGCCTTCCGCATCCTCGCCCACGGCGAATCCTGGATCCCATGAGCAAGGCGCCCTCCACCAACGCCACGTGGATGCTGAAGGCCGCGGGCATCCCCTACACCGAGCACCTCTACCGCTATGAGGAGCGCGGTGGAACGGCCCTTAGCGCGCGGGAACTGGGTGTGGTTGAGCACGCCGTCATCAAGACGCTCGTGTTCGAGGATGACCAGCGGCGGCCCTTCCTCGTCCTCATGCACGGCGACCGCGAGGTGAGCGTGAAGGAGCTGGCGCGGCAGATGGGCGCGCGCTCGGTGCAGCCCTGCGCGCCGGAGACCGCGGATAAGCACAGCGGCTACCAGGTGGGCGGCACCAGCCCTTTCGGCACGCGCAAGCCCATGCCGGTCTACGCGGAGGTGACGATCTTCGAGCTCGATCGCATCTGGATCAACGGCGGGGCCAAGGGCTTCCTCGTCGCGCTGGCGCCTGCGGCGCTGAAGGATCTGTTGAAAGCCGTGCCCGTGCGGGTGGGTCTGGCGTGAGTCTGGACCGGGAAGACCGCCGCATCGCGCATCTGGACATGGACGCGTTCTTCGCTTCCGTGGAGCTGCTCACGCGGCCGGAGCTGCGGGGCCAACCGGTCGTCGTCGGCGGGCGCCGCGTTCTCATGGGCGAGGCGATCCCCCGCCTGAAGGCGTACCGGGGCCGCGGTGTCGTGACGACGGCCACCTACGAAGCGCGGGCTTACGGCGTGCGCTCCGGCATGGGCCTCATGAAGGCCGCGGCGCTGGCGCCGGAGGCCCTGCTGCTGCCCGCCAACTTCGAGGCCTATGCGCGCATGTCGCGGGCTTTCAAAGCCGCGGCGGCGGGGATCGCGCCCTGCATGGAGGACCGCGGCATTGACGAGATCTACCTCGATCTCACGGAGGTGGAGGGCGGCACGCGCGACCTGGGCCTGCGCCTGAAGGCGGCCGTGTTCGAGGCGACGGGCCTCACCTGCTCCATCGGCATCACGCCCAACAAGCTGCTTTCCAAGCTCGCCTCCGAATTGCAGAAGCCGGATGGGCTGACGCTGTTGTGGCGGGAGGATATCCCGGCGCGCATCTGGCCCCTTCCGGTCTCGGCCCTCAACGGCGTGGGGCCCAAGGCCGCGGAGCGGCTCCGCGCCATGGGCCTGGACACGCTCGGCGCCCTGGCCGCGGCGGATCCGGCGGAGCTCGTCACGCAGTTCGGCAAGAGCTATGGAGCCTGGCTCCATGAAGCCGCCCATGGCCGCGACGAGCGGCCCCTCGTCACTTCGCGGGAGCCGAAAACCATCAGCCGCGAGACGACCTTCGAGCGGGACCTGCATCCGAAGCAGGATCGCGAAGCCCTGTCGGCGATCCTGCTGGATCTCTGCGCGCGCCTTGCCGGCGACCTCAAGCGCAAGGGTGTCTTCGCGCGAGGGGTGGGTATCAAGCTCCGATTCGAGGATTTCAAGACAGTGACGCGGGACACGACGCTGGAGCATCCCGTCCAGGACGCGGAAGCTCTGCGCGCCGCGGCCCGGGCCTGCCTGAAGCGCGTGGAGCTGGACAGGCGGTTGCGGCTGCTGGGCGTGAGGGCCTCCGCGCTGGGACCGGAGGAGGCCCCCCGGGAAGAAGGGCCGCGCGAAACGCCACTGCCCTTCGGCTGAGCGGGATTTTCAAGCCACGCTCTAAGCCCTTTCCAATCGAGGCCGTCCGGCGCATCCTTGGCCCAACCATGTTGGACCCTCTCATCCAAGCCACCTTTGAGGCCTGCCTTGATGCGGTCCGCCGCGGAGATGAGGCCGCCTTCGAGAGCTGCTTCCGCGAGGACGCGGAAGGCTATACCAGTCTCGTCGGCGAGCTCCGCGGGCCGGCCTCCTTCGCCGCCGCCCTCAAGTCCCTGCACGGGCGGCTGCCTGGATTCCGGATGGAGCCGGTGCGCACCTATGGTGAAGGGCCCGAAATGGCGGCCCGGATGCGGCTGCTGGCGGGCGGGAAGGAGGCGGAGGGTCTCTTCGCGTTCCGCTTCGATCCCAGCGGCCGCATCGCGCGGCTCATCGTGCTGTGGGAACCGGCGGAACTACTCGGCACCGCGCCCGGCCGCCTGGATCCGGCTGTGAAGGCCGCTGTCGAGGGCTACTTCCGCACCTACAACGAGGACGATGAAGCCGCCCACATGTCGCTCGTCTCGCCGGACCTCGTCTACTTCGGCGCCGTGAGCCGCATGACGGCCGAAGGCCTGGAGACGGCCCGCGGCATCTTCCGCACGGCCCACGACCGCATGGGCCTCAAGCGTTTCGACCCCATGCGCATCTTCGGCATGGGGCCCCATGCGGCCGTGCTCGTGCGCATCCATGGCGTGGGCGCGGGGGGGCCCATGGAGGAGGGCATCTGGGTCTTCCGGTTCGACGCGAAGAACCGCTTCGACCGCGTCTCCGTCCTCTGGAACCCCGGCACTTTCCTCACCTGGAACCACCGGTAGAAACGCCGCAACAACCGGGTGGGCGGCCTGATGGCGCGGGACCATCCTCAAGACCGGGGAGGATGCCATGGCCAAGAGCGACTACGCGAAGGTGGAGCAGGCGATCCGGTTCATCGGGTCGCGCGTGCAGGAGCAGCCCGGCCTCGCGGAGGTGGCGGAGGAAGTGGGCCTCAGCGAGTTCCACTTCCAGCGCCTCTTCCAGCGCTGGGCAGGTGTGAGCCCGAAGCGCTTCCTCCAGTTCCTCACGCTGGAGGAGGCGAAGAAGGCCCTCGCCGAATCCCGCAGCGTGCTGGAGGCCAGCTACGCGGCGGGCCTGTCGGGGCCGGGCCGGCTCCATGACCTCTTTCTCAGCCTGGAACGCATGACTCCCGGCGAGTACAAGGCTCAGGCCGCGGGGCTCCGCATCCATTGGGGCGTGGAGGACACGCCCTTCGGGCCGGCTCTTTTCGCCGCGCTTCAGCGGGGCCTCTGCGGCCTGTCCTTCCTGCTGGATGACGGCCCCGAAGGCGCCTTCGAAGAGTTGCGGGCCCGTTGGCCCGGCGCGAAACTGGAGGCCTCGCCCACCTTCATCCGGCCTCACGCGCAAGCTTTCAACGCGCGGGTGGCGGGCCGCACACATGAACCTCTCAGCCTCGTGCTCAAGGGCACGCCCTTCCAACTCAAGACCTGGGAGGCGCTGCTGCGCATTCCCGAAGGCCGTGTGGCCGCCTACCAGGATCTGGCGAAGCTGGCGGGTGAGTCCGGCGCCATCCGCGCCGCCGCCAGCGCGGTCGGGCAGAACCCCATCGCCTGCCTCATCCCCTGCCACCGCGTGATCCAGTCCACGGGCGCTTTCGGCCAGTACCACTGGGGCTCGCCCCGCAAACAGGCCATGCTGGCCTTCGAGCGGGCTCGCGTGACGGGCGCGGCCGTGGGAGCCTGAGGCATGCGACTGCTCGGCCCCGTCACCCGCCTCCAGATCCAGACCGCCAGCCTGAAGCGGGGCGAGAAACCACATCAGTGGTACGACCCCGCAGCGCTTTCAGTGGCAAGCGAGATGCGTTTGGACCGCAGGGGCGCCTGGCTGGAAGGACCTGGCGGCGATGTGATCCTGGATGTCCATCACCTCGACCATCCGCAAAGCAAGCAGACGCCCGGCGAGAATCCGCTGTCTCTCGAGTTCTCCCATCACTACGAGTTCATGCGCGGGCGCTTCGGCGCCGTGGTGGCCGATGGCGTCGCGGGCGAGAATCTCATCGTGGGGAACGGAGGGCTGGTGGAGCTTGAGCATCTCCAGGCCGGCGTTGTGATCCGTTCCCGGACCACGGGGCGTCTGCTGGCCCTGCGGAACCTGAGCGTGGCTCATCCATGCCGGCCCTTCAGCCTCTTCGCTCTGGGCGGCTCCGCGGAACCGGAGGCGCTGAAGGAGGCGCTCCGTTTCCTCGACGGCGGCATGCGCGGCTTCTACATGGTGGCGGAAGGCGGGGACGGTTTCACGGTCCGCTTGGGCGATGAGGTCTTCGCAGCCTAGCCTCCGGCCCAGGGCATATTGCCGGTCACTGAATGGCCGCGGCGATTTCTCTTCAAAGTGGCTTGTGCGGCCCGTCGGATCCACCCACCATGGGGGCCTCTTTCTGGAGGCAATATGGGTCTCATGGACATGGTGGGTGGCCTGCTCGGCGGTCAGAGCGGACAAGCCGATCCCAAGGCGGCGTTGATGCAGGCGGCCATCGGGATGATCCAGAACCATCCCGGCGGGTTGCAGGGGGTGCTGGGCCAGTTCCAGCAGGCGGGCCTCGCCGAGCATGTGGAGAGCTGGGTCGGCGGCAGCGAGAACCAGCCCATCACGGGCGATCATGTGCAGCAGGCCCTCGGCGCGGACCAGGTGCAGGCCTTGGCCCAGCAGGCCGGCATGGACCCGGCGCAGGCCTCCCAGAGCCTCGCTTCGATGCTCCCGGAGATCGTGAACCACCTCACCCCCAACGGCGGCATGCCCGACGCGAGCGCCCTTCAGCAGGGCCTCGGCGGCTTGCTGGGCAAGTTCCTGGGCTGAGATAGAACCGTTCATCGCTAGGATCGGACCATGCGTCCTCGCGCGTGGTCCGCTCTCGCGTTGCTCGGCTTCGGCTCGGGCCTGCCGCTCCTGTTGACGGATTCCACGCTGAAAGCCTGGCTGCAACTGGCCGGCGTCGACATCACGGTCATCGGGTTCTTCGCGCTGGTGCAACTTCCTTACGCGCTGAAATTCCTATGGGCGCCCTTTCTGGACCGTTATGTGCCACCCTTCCTCGGCCGCCGCCGAGGCTGGCTCGCGGTGACCCAAGCCCTCCTCGTCGCGCTGCTCATCGCGATGGCTTTTGGCGATCCCCATGGCCATCTCAGGCTTCTGGCCGGGCTCGCCCTGGGCCTCGCCTTCGTCAGCGCGAGCCAAGATACGGTGACGGACGCTTGGCGGACGGAATACCTGCCGAAGGACCGCCAGGCCATGGGCACGGCGGCACATGTGAGCGCCTACCGCCTTGCCATGGTGGTCGCCTCCACGCTGGCGGGCCTGCTCGCGGCCCACTGGGGATGGCGGGCGGCTTATCTGCTCATGGCCGGTTTCATGGTGCTGGGGCTCCTGGGCGTTTGGCTGGCGGAGGAGCCGGAGCTGGATCATCCGCCGCGCACGCTGGCGGAAGCCGTGGTCGAGCCCTTTCGCGTCTTCCTCAAACGGCGCGGCGCCTGGGCAGCCCTGGCCTTCCTGGTGCTCTACAAGATCGGCGATCAACTGGCGACCTCCCTCACATGGCCCTATTTCCTAAGCCGTGGATTCTCCCTCTCGGCCGTCGCGCTCATGTCCAAAGGGGTGGGCATCCCCGGCCTCATGGTGGGCGGGTTGCTCAGCGGCTGGTGGATGGCGAAATGGTCCCTGAAACGCGGCCTCTTGGTGTGCGGGCTGTTCCAGATCCTCTCAACACTCTCGCTCCTGCTGCCGACCTACCTGGGGCCGAAGCTGCCGGTGCTGGGCCTCTCCATCGCTCTGGAGAACATCGGCTACGGCATGGGCGTGACGGTCTTCATGACCTTCATGATGCGGCTCTGCGACCGGCACTACACCGCGACCCAGTTCGCGTTGTTCACGAGCCTCACGGCCTTGTCCCGGAGCCTGCTCGCCTCGCCCGCCGGCCTCGTGGTGAAACACGAGGGCTGGATCTTCTTCTTCGGGGGCATCTGCGCTCTGTCAGCCATCCCGGGCTTGGTGATGCTCCTCTGGTGGGACCGTTGGGGCGTGCCGGAAGAGGCGGCGGCCTCCTAGCTCGGTTCCGGCAATTCCAGCCGCGCCAGCAGATCTCGGAAGGCTTCCGGAATGGGCGCTTTCGTCTCGATGCGGTGGCCGTCGCCGGGGTGGTCCACGGCGAGTTTCCAGGCGTGGAGCATGGGATGGGGCGTGATGATCGGTCGCTGTTGCGCGTCCTGCCAGCGCGGCGCGCCGCCGTAAAGCGGATCGCCCAGCAGCGGCGAGCCGATGTGGCCGAGATGGACGCGGATCTGGTGCGTGCGGCCCGTGAGCAGTTCGCATTCGATGAGGGCCAGGCCCGCGGCCTTGCCCAGCACGCGCACCCGCGTCTGCGAGGGACGGCCCGCGGCCGCGATGGTCATCTTGAGCCGCTCCACGCGATGCCGCGTGATGGGCTCGTCGATGAGGAGCGAGCCTAGTTCCGGCAGGCGGCGCCCCATGCGGCAGAGCGCGAGGTAGCGCTTCTCCACCGTGCGGGCCTTGAACTGCGCCTGGATGGCCCGCTGCGCGTCCGCGTCCTTCGCCAGGCAGAGGCAGCCGGAGGTATAGCGGTCCAGCCGGTGCACCAGCCCGGGCCAGGGCGCGTCCGGGACTTCATCGCCACTTTCGGCTTCGTCCTCCGCTTCGATCTCCATGGGCTTGGCGCCAGCCTGCAGCCGCCCCAACAACGCATTCACCACCGTGCCGGTGGGATGGCCGGGACCCGGATGCACGACCATGCCGCTGGGCTTGTCCACGATCCAGAGGCGCGCGTCCTCGAAGAGCGTCGGCAGCTCGATGGTCTCCGGCACCAGATGTTGGGCGGGCGGCGGCAGATCCGGCAGGCGTCCCTCCACGCGGTCGCCCGCGCGCAGGCGGGTGCCGGGTTTGGTGGCGGGTTCGCCGTTCACGCGCACTTCGCCCGCGCGGATCCAGGCTTCCCAGCGCGAGCGCGGAAGATGGGCCCAGCGGTCGGAGAGGAAACGGTCCAGGCGCGGCTCGGGGCCGTCCATCGTCAGATCGAAAGTGTCCGTCACGCGGCCGCCGTCTCGGAACGCTTGCGCCACATCGCCAGCAGGATCACGCCCAGCGCCGCGAAGCCGATGGCCGTGAGGCGGCCCGTGCTGAGCCAGCTCAGGTGGAACCAGGTGCCGCGGTCCAGGTCGCCGCGCCAGGTTTCCGTGATGGCGCGCTGGATGCCCTCGAAGATGAAGTAGAGCGCCAGGATCTGGCCCTCGAAGCCGCGGCGCTTGCGGGCCATGAGCAGCAGCGCCATCACGATGAGGTTGCCCGCCATGGTGTAGAGCTGCACGGGGTGGAGGGGGATGCCCAGGGGCGTGCCGGAGAAGAGCGCCGCGTTGGGGTCCGTGAAGGTGGCGGCCCAGCTCGCATGCGTCTCCGTGCCATAGCAGCAGCCCGCGGAGAAGCAGCCCAGGCGTCCGATGGCCTGGCCCAGCGCCACGCCGGGGACGAGCGCGTCGCCTGTCGTGCGCATGGGCAGGCCGTGTCCTTTGCGCGTCTGCCAGAAGTAGACGATCGCCGCCGCGATGATGCCGCCGTGGATGGCGCCGCCCGCCCGGAGCGTGCCCATCGTGAAGATGTCAGCGAAGGACATCGCCCCTTCCTGTCCCGCGGGCGTGAACAGGCCCACCAGGACCATGAGCAGCTTGGCGCCGATGACGGCGGCGATGAGCAGCGCGATGCAGAGGTCCGACAGGGAGGCCGGGGCCAGGCCGTCCATGCGCCCCTGGCGCCGCGCCAGCCCCACGCCCGCGAAGAAGGCGATCGCGAGGATCACCCCGTAGGTGCCCACGGGGAAGCTGCCGATGTGGAAGAGGACGGGATGCATGTCAGTCCTTCGGAGGAGCCGGGAGCTCCTTCGGCAGCGCGCGGAGCCGCACGGAGGCGAAGTCGAAGTTGTAGATCTGGAACGAGACGGTCTCGCCGTAGGGGCGGAGCAGGGGCAGGAGCTTGCCGGCCACATCCGCGTGGAAGGCTTCTGTGAACGGCTGGGCGAACTCCGGACGGGGCGTGCCCATCACGAAGAAGTCGCGGTCCTGGCCTTCCCACCGCTCCTCCAGCTTCGCGTCCTTGAGATCCGCGTCGAGGACCGCCATGGCCTTGGCGCGGACCTCCGCGGGCAGGGGGCCGTGATCCACCGCGGCCACGGGCGGCGGCGCGACCTGGATGAGCTTGTAGCAGACGATCCCGGCCCAGATGGACACCACGGCCAGCAGGCTCAGCGAGATGATCGCCCACCAGCGGTCGCCGCGGGTGGCTTGGAGGGAATCAAACTCGGGTTCGGGAGTGTGGGACACTTTGGGGCCAGTCGTGGAAGCGCTTCTGGGACAGGGGGACGGGATGAGCGGAGCGGAACAGTCACTCACCGCGGGCGACCTGGCGGCGCGTCTCAACGGCTCCCTGCGCCATTGTCCCCCTAATCGGGCCATTTCCGAAGTGCGCCCGCTGGAGGAGGCCCTTCACGGGAGCCTTTCCTTCCTCGCCAATCCCAAATACGCCGCCAAGGCGCAGGCCAGCGAAGCCGGGCTCATCCTCGTGGATTCCAAGACGGACCTGGGCGAGCGGCCCGTGCTGGTGGTGGAGAACCCCTACTGGGCCTTCGCCCAGAGCATCGCCTGGCTGCACCCCGAGCCCATGCCCGACTGGGCCGAGGTGCCGGTGCACCCCACGGCCCGGCTGCACGGCCGGGTGAGCCTGGGCCCGGGCGCGACCATCGGCGCCCGCAGCGAGATCGGCGCGGGCTGCATCATCCATTCCGGGGTCCACATCGGCGACGATTGCGTGCTGGGGAGTGGTTGCGAACTCTTTCCCGGGGTGGTGCTCTACCGCCGGACGAGGTTGGGCCGCAATGTGCGCATCCATGCGAACTCGAGCCTGGGCAGCGACGGCTACGGCTATGTGCTCGTCAACGGCCGCCACGAGAAGGTGCCTCAGGTGGGCTGGGTCGAGGTGGGTGACGAGGTGGAGATCGGCGCCTGCGTCACCATCGACCGCGGCGTGCTGGGCGCCACGCGCGTCGGCGCGGGCACCAAGATCGACAACCAGGTGCAGATCGGCCATAACTGCCAGATCGGCGAGCACTGCCTCCTCGTGAGCCAGTCCGGCATCAGCGGCAGCACCAAACTGGGCGACTTCGTCACGCTGGCGGGCAAGGCGGGCGTCGTGGGCCACATCGAGATCGGCGCCCGCAGCATCGTGGGTGGCGCCAGCGTCGTAGCCAAGAGCCTGCCCGAAGGCAGCTTCGTCACCGGCTACCCCGCGCGGCCCCACAAGGAATGGATCGAAACCCAGGCCGCCGTGAACCGGTTGCCGAAACTGATGAAGAAGCTGAAGGGCTGACGCGCTTCAACCCTCCTTGGTCCCCATATCCGTGTCCACGCCCTGCGGGATGAAGTAGTAGAGGGCCACCAGCATGTAGAGGGCGAAGCTCAGCAGCGGTTCGACGAGCGAGGTGAGCATCGCGAGCGTGTAGGTGATCCAACCCACGCGGTAGGCATGTACGGTCTGGCGGATCACAGCCTCGCCCACATGGGACTGGAAGGCGCCTTTGCGGACGAGGTGCCCCAGGATCAGGTTGTAGGCCGTCGCGCAGCCCGTGAGCGTGAGGCCGTAGAGGAAGGCGGCCGGGCGCAGCGTGGGGTGGGTCCCCAGCACGGAGGTGGCGAAGGGGATGAACACCGTCATGCCCATGAGGCCCATGTTCAGGAACACGGTGGCCCGGTCCACCGTGTGCACCAGCCGGAAGAGCGCATGGTGGTTCTGCCACATGATGCCGATGACGGCGAAGCTGAGGATGAAGGCCACCACATTGGGCCAGAGCCGCAGCAGGGCATGGGTGAGCTCAGCATCCGAGGGCGGCGTCTTGAACTCCGGGAGCACCAGGCCCAGCACCAGCAGGGTGATGGCGAAGGCGAAGACGGCATCGGAGAAGGCTTCGAAGCGGGCCTTGTTCATCGCGACTCCAGCAGCG
>Ga0210400_10000107_pt1 | contig 111311 bp, 113 predicted proteins | sample IncBWH26MmetaG_FD_155456 | JGI IMG/M metagenome (GOLD analysis project Ga0210400, IMG submission 155456) | Forest soil microbial communities from Barre Woods Harvard Forest LTER site, Petersham, Massachusetts, United States - Inc-BW-H-26-M | ecosystem: Environmental > Terrestrial > Soil >... | reverse complement strand
CTCTAACTCTCGCCCGGATGCTTGAAGACCGCCTCCGTTGGGGCGAATATCGATCGTCGCTTCCGAACGGGAGAACATGGTGTCCGGCGTAAAGACCGCCAAACTCGTGGGGCGAAAACGCCTAGGCCGACACCGTGTCTCTGTCCACGCGGAGGCGCGCCATGTCCAGTGTTGCTAACCCCGAGAACGCGACCACATTTGGGTCCTTTCAGCTGTTCCGATCGCAGCGGCGGCTCCTCGAGGCAGGGCGACCGGTCCGACTCGGAAGTCGTGCGCTGGACGTCCTGATTGCGCTCACGGACCGACCAGGCGAGGTGGTCGGCAAGCGCGAGTTGATGGCGCTTGTTTGGCCCCGAACCACAGTCGTCGACGCCAATCTGGCAGTTGCCGTCCGTGAACTGCGTCGGGCGCTTGGCGATGATCAGGCTGGCGTCCGCTACATCGTCAATTTGCCCGGGCGCGGCTACAGCTTCGTCGCCCCCGTCGAGTTCGTCGAGGCGATCGAGGCCGTGACACCGCCCGAGGCGACCGGCCGGGGCCACAACCTGCCTTCCAGGCTCACGCGTCTGATCGGCCGAGAGGCGGTCGTCGATCACCTCATCGATTGCCTCACGACACACCGCATGCTGACACTCGTCGGCCCGGGCGGTATCGGCAAGACCGCTGTCGCTGTTGAGGCGGCCAAGGCGCTGTTGCCTACGCAGGCGGATGGGGTCTGGCTGATCGATCTCGCCCCCATCGCCGACCCCGCCTTGGCGCCCACAACGCTGGCCACGGCGCTTGGGTTAGAAATCAGGGCTGACGACCCCCTGCCCGGCATTGTGTCCGCGATACGCGACCAGCGGATGCTGCTGATCCTCGACAACTGCGAGCACGTGATCGAGTCGGCCGCCGCCCTGGCTCAGGCCCTCCTGGTTGGTGCGAAAGGCGTCCAGATTCTCGCAACCAGCCGCGAGCCTCTCAAAGTCGAGGGAGAACGCGTTCACCGCCTGGCGCCGCTTGCCTGTCCGCCACCTTCGGCCCCACTGACCGCCGCCGAGGCGCAGGAATATCCCGCTGTGGCGCTGCTGGTCGAGCGTGCGGCATCGACCCAATACGAATTCGAGCTGAGCGACTCGGATGCGGAAAGCGCGGCGGAAATCTGCCGCGGGCTCGATGGTGTGGCCTTGGCCATTGAATTTGCGGCGGCGCGGGTAGCGACCTTCGGAATGCGCGGCTTGGCCGCGCGCCTGGATGATCGACTGCGGCTGCTGACCGTCGGTCAGCGTTCCGCCCTGCCCCGACATCAATCCATTAACGCCATGCTGGACTGGAGCCACCAGCTGCTCAGCCAGGATGAGCAGACGGCGTTCCGGCGGCTCGCCATTTTCAGCGGCAGCTTCAGCATCGAAGCCGCCACCGCTATCCTTTCAGACGAGGGCCTCGCGCCCATTGACGTCAGCGTGCATTTCTCGGAGCTCGTCGCCAAGTCGATGGTCTCGGCCGACGTCTTCAGCGCCGATCTTCGTTTCCGCCTCTTGGAGACCACGCGGGCCTACGCCGATAAGAAGTTGCGGGAAAGCGGCGAACGGGAAACGCTTGAGCGGCGCCGGGCTGAATACTGCCTGCGCTGGATCGCCGACTTCGAGAAGGAACGCGCGGCCAGCAAGTCGAAGGACGCCTTCCTGCCCGAGATCGGCAATATTCATGCAGCCCTGTCCTGGGCGTTCTCCACCGGCGACAGGTCGCTTGGCGTGTCGCTCGCGGCCGCAGCGGCGCCGCTCTGCATCGGCATGTCGCTGCTCGGCGAGTTCCACACCCGGATGGCCGACGCCGTCGCCGCGCTTGCCTCCGAAGAGCTTGAGATCCCGCAGAGAACTGCGGTCGCACAATCCCCTCCTGATCCGGTGCTCGGAAATTTCGGTTCGAGTCGGGAAGCGTCCGTCAAACCTTCGACCAATCCAACCGATCTTGAAGACCAGTTAAATTCCCTGCTGACCGTGTGGTTGCATGACATTCGCTTGATGAAGCTGAAAGAAGCATTGGATATTGCCAAGCGATGCATGAAGATCTGTGAAGAGATCAGCGACGTCAATTCATTTGTTACCAGCTCGGTCATGCTGGGAGTAACTCTTTATAACTGCGGAGAACTTAGCGAGGCCCGCGTCAATTTTGAGCAGGCGCTGCTCCGCGACACCCCGGAAGGTCAAGCCGCGCTCCTGGCGCAGTACGGTATCAACCGACGTCTCGACTGCATGAATGTCCTGGCCAATCTGCTTTGGAAGCAGGGTTTCCCGACCCAGGCGCTCCAAGTCGGAGCTGAGGCGCTTGAGCAGGCGCGTGCCGACGCGCGCGACATCTCGACCTGTCAATGCTTGGTCTTCCATACCATCAATCTCCTATTGGCGGGAGCGGATGCGGCGTCCATCGAGGCCCAAGTCGCTGAGGCGCTGGAGCTGGCCGAAGCCAATGCGCTGGCCTCGCATGTCGCGGCGGCTGAATGCTTCTTGGGCCTGGCGCTTATCCGTCGGGGACAGTCGGGCGCCGGGAAGGATCGGTTCGAAAGGGGCTTTGCGGGCCAAGCCAAAGAGCATTTCCTCGCGTTGCGTCCCTTTTTTTTGATCGAGTTCTGCAGAGCTGTCGGCAAGGCGGGCCGGCCGCTCGAAGCTCTTGCGCGCCTGGAATCGGCGGACGGTATGTTGCGGGGCGAGCATGTCTGGACCGCTGAATGCCTGCGTGTGCAGGGCGAACTCACGCTGGCGGCCGACGAGCAGGGAGCCGCCGTCGCGGAGGAGCTTTTCAATCAATCACTCGATCTGGCACGGCGGCAGGGCGCCCTGTCGTGGGAGTTGCGCACCAGCACCAGCCTCGCAGGTCTTTACCGCCGCGATGGTCGAGCCCATCAGGGTCGCGAGCTCCTCGATGCCGTCTACCAGCGATTCACCGAAGGATTCGAGACGGCTGATCTGGCGGCGGCGAAGCAATTGCTGGCGGAGATGAACTGACCCGATCGGGCGAACCGCGGCCGCATCCCAGGGCCGGCGGCTTGTCGATTTCTGATTTTCCAGGGATGCCTAGGCGTTCGTTTCGCCGCGTTGGCGGCGCGGGCGCGCGGTCGCGGCAAGGCCCCGCCGGGCCGCGGCGACTAGTTCAAATTGTATCTCAGCTGCACGCCGAACATGCGCGGCGGATTCCAGACGTAGGTCGACAAGGCGGCTTCGTTGAAGACCGGAATGCCGCCGATCCTGTAGCGGGCGTCGAAAGCATTGGTCACGAAGAGCGCCAGACCTGCACGGCTTCGCAGGATGCCCGTCCAATCGAGCCTCAGGTCCGTCTGGCTGTAGGATGGCTGCGGCTCGAACGCTTCGTTCGGAAAGACCGAGAAGTGCACGTGCGATGAGCGCATCCACGAGACTTCAAGGCTGAGCTTGCCGATCGTTGGGTCGATCGGAATCCGATAGCGCCCATTCAGGCTGAGCTTGTTGAGCGGCGTGAAGGGGAATGGGCGCCCAACCGCCTGCTGGCCGGTCGAAACGAGCAGGAACGAGTCGAACTTGGCGTCCGTATAGGCCCAGGCCGCCGAGACCTGGAGGTTCGCGGTCGGAACGATGGTGCTGTCCAATTCCACGCCGTTGATCGTGGCGGCGCCGAAATTTCCGATCAGATTGGTCGATCTCAGCGAGCCGTTGACGACGGAGCTGAAGCCCTCCGAGGCCTGGATATCGGTGAAGTCAGTTCGGTAGATCGCGAGGTTGGTTCGCCCGAGGACGTCGCGGACACGCCAGTCGGACTTCACGCCCAGCTCGACGTCCTTGACGTACTCCGGGCCATACGGGACCTGATTGAGTTTGAAGACCTGGGTGTTCAGCCCGCCACTGCGATACCCTCGCCGGGCGGTCGCATAGATCAGGGTTCCGGGCGCAACCGTGTAGTCCAGGCCGAGATCCCAGGTCGGCGCCTGAAATCGCGCCGAGACCGAGATCCGGCAAACCGGGAGGCCGTTGAGATCGAAGAAGGCGCAGGCCCCGGATCTCGTCTCCGTGGAGACCAGCGATCGGTCGTCCCAGGTGTATCGATAACCCGCGTTGGCCCTCAGACCCTTGACCATGTCCGACAGGTCGTAGGTCGCCTGCCCATAGACCGCCACGCTGCGTTCGGTCGGCGCGGTGGTCTGCGTGACCGGCGCGAAGAAGGTCACGGTCTGGGTCTCGGTCGGTTCACCGGGGCGCGCAGACAGGTAAAAGCCGCCGACGGTCCAGGTCAGGCGCTTTGCGAGGGACACACCGGAGAGGCGCAGCTCCTCGGTATACTGCGCGTCATCCGAGGTCTCGCCGCTCGGTGTGATCAGGTCGATCAGCGGCAAAGGGGATCCATCGTTGTCCACCCGCAGCAGCTGCCTGAATTGTCGGTAGCTCATGATGTTCTTGACCGTGAGGTCGCCGGTCACAGTCCAGCGGGCGATATCGGTGATCCCCCAGCTCTGGCTCTTGTCGATCGCGCTGACATCCGAGGCGGTCTGTCGGATGCCTAGCATTGCGGCCTGGGCGTTCACTGACAGCACGCTCGGCCCGAGAAAGGCGGGGTTCAGCCCCGCCAGGATCTCCGAGGACCCCGAAGTGTGGGCGTAGAGTCCGTCCAGCACGGCGGAGTTCTCGAAGGTGTCGCCGGGACGGTAGAGGAGACTCAGGCGGCCAGCCCAATGGTTCACGCCGTCCAGCTTTTGGCCGTTCAGAACATTGGTTGTGTATCCGTCGCGCTGCGCGCCCTCCATGGCCACCCGGACCAGCAGGACTCCGTGAACGATCGGCAGGTTCAGCGCGGCCTGCAGCTCATGGTCCGAATAGTTCCCGAACTGCACGCGGGCGTAGCCGTCGACGTCGTCCGTCGGACGTCTGGGCTCGTAGAGGACGGCGCCGCCGGTCGAATTCCGTCCGAAAAGGGTCCCTTGCGGGCCCTTCAGGACCTGAATGTCTTCCAGGTCGAAGTACCGCCCGGGCCCGCCGCCTCCGCCGGGCGGCAGCGGCGCCTCGGCGAAATACTGCGTGATCGCGGCTTCCTGCCCCTGCGCCGCAGCGCCGGCCCCGGACTGGCCGCGCATGATGATGGCTTCGTCATTTCGATTGATGGCGTAGATCGTCATCGAGGGCACCGCGATGCTGAGGCTTTCGAGGTTCTGCACCTGCCGTTCATCGATGGCCTGACCGGACAAGGCGCTGATGGAGAGTGGAACGGTCTGCAGAGATTCCTCACGCCGCCGCGCCGTCACCACGACCTCGTCTAACGCGGCGACGGAGGGGTCGTCCGACGCAGCGGCCCAGGCTTTGGCGCAGGGGCAAAGGACCGAGACCAACGCGGCCGCCGCAAGCAGGAGGGCGGAAGGCGAGCGAAGCCGCCAACCAGGGGGGATGTCGCGTCTCGCGGCTTGATCCCGACCCACGGCGTTCCCCAACCACGCGGACTTCACTTGGTGAGGACTATGCGCCTTGCGGCGTGCGGTGCAATGTCGGCCCGGAGGATCGCGCTTGAGCATCGACACCTGGGAGGCCTTCCGCTTCCGTCATTTTAGGCTGCTTCCGACCCATAGGACGCTGCTGGCCAATGGCGAGGAGGTCACGATCGGCGGGCGGGCGCTCGACGTCCTGCTGACCCTGGCGAGGGCCCGCGGCCACCTCGTCAGCAAGGACGCGATCATGGAAAGCGTCTGGCCCAATCTTGTGGTCGATGACAACACCTTACAGTTCCAGATCTTCTCGCTTCGGCGCGCTCTCGGCGACGACCGCGACCTGATCAAGACGGTCTCCGGCCGGGGCTATCAACTGGCCGCAGTGGTCTGGCTGGACGTCGAGAGCTCGCCGGACGGCGCGCCGGGGCCTCTGGCCGCAACCCGCGTGGCGCGGCCCAACAATATTCCGCCGGCCAGGTCGCGGCTGATTGGGCGTGAGGGCATCGTGGCCAAGGTCGCCGACCTGCTCGGCGCCAGGCAACTGGTCACCCTTGTCGGGCCGGGCGGGATCGGCAAGAGCGCCCTGGCCCTCGCCGTGGCGCGCGAGTTGCTTGGACAGTTCGAGGACGGGGTCTGGTTCATCGAACTTGGCGCGCTGACCAATCCGGAGTTGGCGCCGAGCGCCCTGGTCAGCGCGCTTGGGCTGTCCGGCATGGGAGGGTCGATCTCCGGGGCGGCCGTCGCGCGCCACCTCGCCAACCGACATATTCTGTTGGTGATCGACAATTGCGAGCACCTGATCGACGCCGCCGCCGCCATGATCGAAGACCTTCTCGGGGCCGGCGCCGGCGTGCATGTCCTCGCGACAAGCCGCGAAGCCCTGCGGGTGGAGGGCGAGCATCTCTACCGCGTCCCTCCCCTCGATCTCCCCGATGCGGTCGACTGCACCTTAGAGGAGGTTCTTGCCGCCGCCGCCGTGAGGTTGTTCGTCACCCGGGTCCAGGCGAGCGACGCTGACTTTTCGCCCACGCCGGACGGCGTGGCTTCGATCGCCAACCTCTGCCGGCGTCTCGATGGATCGCCGTTGGCGATTGAACTGGCCGCGGCGCGCGCCACCAGTCTCGGGATCGACGCCCTGGAGACGCTGATCGAGGACCGTTTTCGGCTGCTCGCCGGCGGACGGCGGACGGCCGTGCCGCGCCACCAGACGCTGCAGGCCACCCTGGATTGGAGCTACGATCTCCTGCCCGACGCTGAACGTCGTGTGCTCAATCGCGTTGCGATTTTCGCGGGGTCTTTCACCGCCGAGGGTGTGCGTCGGGTCGTCGTCGACGATCAGTTGAGCGATGCGCAGGCCATCACAGCCCTCGGGAACCTGGTGAGCAAGTCTCTGGTGTCCGGCGTCGTCGAGGCGGAGCGGACCGCCTATAGGCTCCTGGAGACGACGCGCGTCTACGCGCGCCTCAAGTTGGCGGAGAGCGGCGATCTCGATCCGACGGCGCGCAAGCACGCTGAATACTGTGTCGAATTCCTCGAGGCACGGGTCGCAACGGGCGTGGCCACATCGACCGCGTTGGTGCGTCACGGGCGCGACATCGATGAGGCCCGCGCCGCGCTCGACTGGGCGCACGCGCCGGGCGGAGATCCCGATCTCGCCGCCCGCCTGACGATCGCGGCGATACCTGCGTGGACCGGCGCGTTTCTCACCGTCGAGGGCTGCGAGCGTTGCGATCAGGCCCTGGCGGCGCTTGCCGTTTGTCCCGATGCCGACAAGCATTTTGAAGCGACCCTCCGCGTCAGGCTGTGGCAGCTGTTGCTGTTTTCGAGAGGGCCGGTTGCGGCCTGCGAGTCGACGCTTCGAGCGGGGCTTGAGGTCGCAAGGTCGATCCAGGACGTCGAAATCGAATTCGATGCCCTATGGGGGCTCTGCGTCTATGCGCTGGTCACCTACGACCTGCCCGCCGCCTTGGCGTTGGCGCGGGAGTTCAAAGCGATCGCGGACCAGCACGGAAACACCTACGAGAGGATTCTGGGGCATAGGACCGCCGGGGTGGTCCTGGGGAGCATGGGCGACAACATTGGGGCCCGCGAAGAGATCGAGACGGCGATCGCCTTGTACGAACCTCGGTTCGACGACTTTCGACGCCTGCAGTGGAGCAACCTGGTGGCGGCCTACGCGGACCTGGCGACCACGCTGTGGCTTCTCGGTCTACCGGACCAGGCGGTGCGCGCGTCGCGGCGCGGGGTCGCCGAGGCCATCGCCCGCGATGACCATGCTTCGCTGGCCTACGCCCTGAACTACGGAGCCATCGATCTCTTCCTTGGCATTGGCGACCTGGCCGAGGCCGAAGCGCATCTCGAACTGGCCCGGGACATGGCGGCGCAGGCAGAACGACAGTATTTCGCCACGGAGCGACGACACACGAGGCAAGAGTCGATGCTGGCCATCGCGCGCGGGGATGCGGAAGCAGGCGTCCGCCAGCTCATCGACGAGATGCTTCCGGTCGCCATGCGCGGTCTTGAAGTCCTGATGACCCTTTCGGCGATTGCGGAGGGCTACTTGGTGCTGGGGCAAGCAGGGCCAGGCCTCGAGAGAATCGAGGAAGCCATCGCGATCGATACGCCGAACCACGGGCGCTATTCCGCGAGCCTTCTCTGCATCAAGGGCGATCTGCTCCTGCTGCGGGATGGGCCGAAGGACACTGCTGACGCCGAGGCCTGCTTCATGGCCTCACTGGAGGTTGCGCGTCGTCAGGGCGCGCTTTTGTTTGAACTTCGGGCCGCCGTCAGCCTGGCGCGGCTCATGGGCCGGCAGGGGCGTGGCCAAGACGGCCGCGCGCGTCTGTCGGAGGTCTACGGCCGATTTACCGAGGGATTCGAAACCCAAGATCTGCGCGCCGCCAAGGCGCTGCTCGATGAGTTGTGCCGCGAAACCTGACGCCCGCCGCCGAGGACCGAGCGGACCGACAACGATCAGCGGAAAAGATCCGCGCGTTGCTTACCGTACGTGCTGCGCCGCTCTCACTCTGTCCGCGGAGCCCGCGGGAGAACAATCAAAAGGATCGAGGTCGTTGTTCGCGAGGGCGAGACGGGCGTCCTGCGGCGGCAGACTTTCGCAGGTGACCTCGGCGACGAAATAGTAGCCGCGGCCCGGCACGACGACGATGAACCGGTTGCCGTCCCTCCCGTCGTGCAGGGTCCGTCGCAAAGCCGCGACCTGGACGGTGAGATTCGCGTCCACTACGTGGACGCCTGGCCACACCCGAGACAGGAGTTCATTGCGGGTAACGAGTTCACCAGACCGCTGAGCCAGCAGGATGAGAATGTCAAAGGCGCGGCTGCCAAGCGCCAGGGGCGTGCTCCCCTCGAACAACAGTCTTTGCCGAGGCAGCACGCGATAGGCCGCGAAACTCATGGCCCCCACCGAGGCCGGACAATCCTGAACGGCATGTTCCGTCGCTGCTGGGCGGACTGCTGTCTCAGTGAAGACTGCGGGATTCGTGTCCATGGTTGGAGCGGGCGCTGGGACGGTTTTCCTCCCCAGACTGCCACCCGGCGGTCTTAGATGTCCCGGAAGTCTTCGTCATATTTTCTTAGATGGGAGGCCCATCCGGGGTCTCGCCGGGCGGCGGGGCCGACTGATCACGGAGGCTCCAAAGCTCGGCCTTGCGGTGCAACCGGATGGTGTAGGAGTATACGACAATCCCAAGTTGATTACGTCGGGGCCGAATGGATGTATCCCGAAGTCAGAGCGAGACGCAGCGGCGGATCACGCTGTCTCTCGTTCTCAAACGACTCCGCTTGCGAAAGGGCTTCCGCACCGCTGACCTGGCGCGCGAGATGGGTGTCGCGCTTAGGACCTACCAGCGCTTCGAGTCGGGCGCCCTGGGCCTCGACTTCGACAAGATCTTCGAGTTCGCCCGCGCCGTAGACGCCGATCCGTGGGGGATCATCTTCGCTGCCGAATTCGGATCCCCTTCCTTCGCGTTCCACAGCGCCGACAACCAAGCCGCTTCCCTCCTTCTCACCATGCTGCGCCGCTTCGACCGGCGAAGCGGCAAGGACATCGCTGCGCTCGATCCGAGAAGCTTGGTGATGATCTTCAGCCAAAGCTTCGAGCAGATCACGCGGCGCGCCGAGCGCCTGAATGCGGACCTCGAGCAGTGGATGCTCGACGAGGCGTTCGGCAGCTCAGGCGACGATGAGGACTAGGTCCTTCGCTTGGGTTGGCTCCAACTGGGCGGATCCCCCAGCATGTCGAGCGCCCGGGCGCGAATGACCGCCTGGAGACGCGTCTTGACGCCCAGCCTTTGGCACGCTCGGAACACGTGCCGTTCGACGATGCGGTGACTGACACCAAGGATGACCCCGATATCCCGCGAGCTCTTCCCTTCCTGGACCCACGAGAGGCACTCGATCTGGCGGGGGGTAAGAGTGATCTCGTCGAGTTCCCGGTCGCCCGTATGATGGTCGATGCCACCCAACTGCTGATGACCCATCTCAATTTCCTCAACGCTTGGCGGGCCCGGAAATGACGGACCGATAGAGCTCAAGAAAGTCGCACAGACCTTTGAGTTCCATGATGAATACCTGACGCCACCTCGCGTCGTCTGGCGCGCCGGCTTGTGGCGCGGAGCCCGCCATCCGGCGGCGCAGAGCGGCCTCGCCGGCCTGCCAGCGGCCGGGGGAGGTTACGCCCTCCCGGCCAATAGCTGTTGGGACCACGGTGATGGCGAAAGGACGCGCCATGCCCTCCACCGACCCCTGCGGCTCCCGATGATCCTCGATCCCGCCACCGTTCTGGCGCTTGCCTTGCGCTGTGCGCCCACCGTGGCTCCGACAACCTTGCTGGCGGTCGCGCGGACCGAGAGCGGACTTGATCCGCTCGTCATCGGCGTCAACCGGGGGGGCCGCCAGATCCCTCAGCCGCATACGCGGCAGGAAGCCATCGCGACCGCCAGGTCGCTCCTGGTCAACGGCGCCAATTTCGATCTTGGCCTTGTCCAGATCAACAGCACGAACCTGGCGCGCCTTGGCCTGACGATCGAGGACGCCTTCGATCCTTGCCGCAACCTGGCGGCGGGCGCCCTCATGCTGCAAGCCGGCTACGTCGCCGCCCGTCCGTCCGCGCCAGGGGACCAGGCTGCGCTTCGCACGGCGCTGTCCCTCTACAACACGGGCACACCGCAACGGGGCTTCCGCAACGGCTATGTCGCCCGCGTCCAGGCCTCCGCCCCGCCGCAAGCCACGCTCGAGGGGCCGAGCCCGAGCGCCCCGACCTGGGACGTGTTCGGCGATCTCCGCGCGGCGAGCTTCGTCACCCATTCCGCCCGCAGCATAGAAGGAGCCGCGCCGTGACCCCGCGCCTGACCCTCAACAAACCGACGACGATCGTCCTGCTAGCCGGCGCCGCAGCCTTGGCCGCCAGTCCCGCCTTGGCCCAGACCACGACGGGCGGCGGGCTCACCTCGATCCTGCAGAACGTCGTTGGCATCCTGACCAACGGCGTGGTCCGGCTGATGGCGATTCTGGCGATCATGGCGACGGCGGCGACGTGGATGGCGGGCCATCTCGACCTTCGGCGGGCCATGACGGTGGTCGGCGGGATTGCGGTGATCTTCAGCGCGGCGGCGATCGCCGACTCGATCTTCGGCAGCGGCGCCACGGGCAACTGAGCCATGGCGCCTGCGTCCGAACCTCGCCTGACGGAAGATCCGCTGTTCCTCGCCTGCACCCGTCCGGCGATGGTCGCGGGCGTGCCGATGGAGGCGATGGGCCTCAACGTGATGGTCACCGCCGTCGTCTTCCTGGTTGCGACCTCACCGGCCTATCTGCTGATCGCGCCTGTGACGCACCTGGTGTTCCGGGCGATCTGCAAGCACGACCACAACGCCTTCCGGGTGCTGTGGCAGTTCATCGAGACCAAGGGCCGGGCGCGCAACGGCGCCGTCTGGGGCGGCAGTTCTCCAACGCCACTGGCCGTCCGCCGCCGTCGTCGCGCCGACGAGGTGCTCCGTGGCTAGCCTGACGCTCGCGCCTCGACCGGGCAGGACGGCCCTGGCCCGCGAAACCGATGCGCGCGCCACCCTGCCCTACGCCCGGCACATGACCGACCAGGTGGTGGCCCTCGACACCCAGGCGCTGATGCTGTCGTTCCAGCTGGACGGCGCGAGCTTCGAGACGGCGGACGTCACCGATCTCAACGACTGGCATGCGCGCCTAAACGGCGCGTGGCGCAATCTGGCCGACGACCGCCTCGCCGTCTGGCACCACCTGATCCGACGCGAGCATGACGGCTATCCGGACGGCGCCTTCCGCTCCGCGTTCGCCGCCGATCTCGATACCCGGTACCGGTCGCGCCTTGGCGAACGGAAGATGTTCGTCAACACCCTCTACGTCACATTGGTCCTGCACCCCGGCCGAGACGCGACGCAGCGGGCCGGCGCCTGGCTGAGCGGCCTGCGCGGACGCACAGCGCCCGCGGACACCGAGGCCGAAAACCTAAAGCGGCTCGAAGACGCGGGCCGCGACCTCGCCCAACATCTCGGCCGCTATGCGCCGCGCGCGCTGGGCGTCTACCAGCAGAACGGAGTGTGGTTCTCCGAACCTATGGCCCTGGTCCGGCTGCTGCTTTCCGGCCAGGCCGATCCCGTACCCCTCGTGCGCGGACACCTCGGCTCGGCGGCCTACGCCGCGCGGGTGATCTTCGGGCGCGAGGCCCTGGAGATCCGCGACGTGGCGGAGACCCGCTACGCCGGTCTGTTCGGCGTCAAGGAGTATCCGGCCACCACGCGGCCGGGGCTCTGGAACGGACTGCTGTCGGCGCGCTTCCCGCTCGTGGTCAGCCAATCCTTCACGTTCCTCTCCAAACCGGCCGCCCGCGCCGTGCTGGAGCGCAAGCAGAACCAGATGCTGTCCTCGCGCGACCGCGCCGCTTCCCAGGTGGCGGGTCTCAGCGACGCCCTGGATGACCTGACCTCCAACCGCTTCGTCATGGGCGACCACCAGGCGTCCGTCATGGTCTATGGCGAGAACCGCCGCGAGCTGGTCGACCATCTGTCGGCGGCGCGGGCGATCCTGGCCGACTCCGGACTCGTCGCAGCGCGCGAAGACCTCGCCCTGGAAGCCACGTTCTGGGCGCAGTTCCCGGGAAACTTCGCCCGGCGCGTCCGCCCAGCCGCCATCACCTCCCGCAACTTCGCGGCGCTCGCGCCCTTCCACACCCATCCGGCGGGGCGCGGCAACGGCAACCACTGGGGTCCGGCCGTCGCGCTCCTGCGCACTTCGGCTGGGTCGCCGTTCCACTTCAATTTCCACGTGGGCGATCTCGGCCACACCTTCATCTGCGGCCCCTCCGGATCGGGCAAGACCGTGGTGCAGAACTTCATGCTGGCGCAGCTGGAGAAGTTTGGCCCGCAGCTGGTGTTCATCGACAAGGACCGTGGCGCGGAGCTCTTCGTCCGGGCCAGCGGCGGGACATATCTGACCTTGCGCAACGGCGAGCCGACCGGCTTCGCGCCGCTCAAGGCGCTGGAATTCAACCCGGGCAACCGCGCCTTCCTGGGCGCCCTGGTCCGCCAGCTGGTCGGCCATGCCGAGCGGCCCTTGTCGGTGCAGGATGAGCGCGCCATCGACGAGGCGATCCTGGCGCTCGCACCCTTGCCGCCGGCGCAGCGGTCGCTCTCCGCCCTTCGGGCGCTCCTCGGCCAGCGCGACGCCGGGGGCGTCGGCGCGCGGCTTGAGCGTTGGCGCCACGGCGGCCCGCTCGGCTGGGTCCTCGACAACGACGCTGACGCCTTGAGCCTCGACGCCCGGTTCCTCGGATTCGATATGACCCACGTCCTCGACAACGCCGAGGTCCGCACGCCGATGATGATGTACCTGTTCCACCGCCTGACGGGGTTGGTGGACGGCCGGCGCCTGGTCATCGACATCGACGAGTTCTGGAAGGCGCTGGGCGACGATGCCTTCCGCGGCCTCGCCCAGGACGGCCTGAAGACATACCGCAAACAGAACGCCTTCATGGTCTTCGGCACCCAGTCGCCGGCCGACGTGCTGCGCTCACCGATCGCCCACACGATCCTCGAGCAGTGCGCCACCAAGATCTTCTTGCCCAACCCGCACGCCGCGGAGCGCGACTATGTGGACGGCTTCGGTCTCACCCGCCGCGAGTTCGCGCTGGTGCGGGAAGAACTTTCGCCGGAGTCCCGACAGTTCCTGATCAAGCAGGGCCTCAATTCCGTGGTCGCCGAGCTGCGCCTCGACGGCCTCGACGACCAGCTGGCGATCCTGTCGGGCCGCACCGAGACCGTCGACCTCCTCGACCGCATCCGCGCCCAGCACGGCGACGCTCCGGCCCAATGGCTCGAACCCTTCCATCGCGAACGGAGGCTGCTCCCATGACCTTCAAGTCTCTCGCGGCGACCGCCGCCCTGCTGGCCCTCGCCGCGGCGCCGGCGCACGCGCAGATGGCCGTCTACGACGGCGCCAGCTACGCCAAGCTGATCCAGCAGGCGACGACGTCGCTCAACCAGCTCCGCCAGCTCGAAACCCAGGTGCAGCAGGGCGAGCAACTGCTGCAGAGCCTCAACCAGGGCTCCAACGTCGGCGGCATCGCCTCCGTCCTGGAGTCACCGGCCCTTCGCCAGCTGTTGCCAGGCGTTGGCCTGCTGACCGCCGCGGCTCAGGGCGACCTGACCAGACTCGGCGACATCGGCGCGCGCGCCCAGGCGATCCGCAGCGCCAACCGCCTGTACAGGCCGCCGGCCGGCGACGCCCTCGGAGCCGATCTTGAGGCGTCCGGCCTGCGCGTCGCGCGCGACCAGGCGCTGGGCGAAGCGGTCGCCACCGGCGGCGCCCAGCGGCTCACCGGCCTCCAGACGCTGCAGCAGGCGATCGACGCCGCGCCTGACGCCCGAGCGGTTCTGGACCTGCAGGCCCGCGCGGCCACCGAGCAGGCGATGACCGCCAACGATCAGATGCGCCTGCAGGGCCTGGCGATGGCCCAGGCCGCGGAGGACCGCGCCCAGCAGCAGCGCGACCGCGAACGCGCCGCGGCGGCGCGGGACGCTCGGATGGCCCTCTACCAACAGAGCTTCCAATGACCCGCGCCCTGTTCGCCCTCCTGGCGCTGTTGGCGGCCTGCACGGCCCAGCCCACCAGCCGAAGCTATTTCGCGGCCCATCCCAACCAAGCGCGCCAGGTCGCGGCAGCCTGCCGGGACGGCGCGCAACGCGGCCCGGAATGCGCCAACGCCGAGGCCGGCGAGGCCGACGCGGCGCGGGACGCGCGCATGAAGCAGTTCAAGCAGGGCTTCTGAGCCATGGCCGGGACCTACCAGATCTTTGAGCCGGCTTACGTCTTTGTGGACGGCAAGCTCGACACCTTCCTGAACGACCGCGCGAGCTCGGTCATGGCGGCGGTCTCCGGCCCCCTGCGGGTGGCGCTGGTGCTCTATGTGCTGCTTTACGGATTCGCGATCCTGCGCGGCGCCATTTCCGAGCCGATCATCGACTTCGGCGTCCGAAGCCTGAAGCTGGGCTTCGTCTACATGCTGGCGACCACGGTCGCCTATTCGAACTTCGTCACACAGCCGCTGTTCCATGCCCTGCCGGACACCCTGGCCCAGGCGATCAGCGGCGCCGGGGTCCCCGACATCGGCGCGGCCTTCGACCAGTTCTTCGCCCACGCCGCCTATCTCGCCGACAAGATCGCCAAGACGGCCAGCATGGTGGACTTCGCGCCCTGGATCCTGTCTGCGGCGGTCTATGTGATCGGCGCCCTGGCCGCGGCCTTGGGGTTCGGGGTGGTGCTGTTGGCCAAGGTGGCGCTCGCCCTGCTGGTGGCGCTCGGACCGATCTTCGTGGCCTGCGCCCTGTTCGAGGGCACGCGGCGGTTCTTCTGGGGATGGCTGTCCCAGGCCGTGAACTACATCGTGCTGTTCGCCCTGATCCTCACGATCTTCCAGCTGATCCTCTCGCTGGTCTCCCAGCAGTGGGGGCAGATCGACGGTCTGGACCCCACCGCAGGCGGCTTCCTGTTCATCGCGCTCTGCCTGCTGGCGGCGATCTTCTTCTTGCAGACCCCGGCCATCGCCGCGGGGATCGCCGGCGGCGCCAGCGCCGGCCTCGCCGACTTCGCCAACGCCGCCTCGCTTCGGGGCGGCGGGTCCGGCTCCGGCGCGGCCCGGGGTCCCCTGGAACAACAGCACCGCACGCCCAAGGGCGGCGGCACCATCCGAGCCGCTGGAGGCGCCTGATGCACCGACTTCTCCTCACCGCCGCCCTGGTCGCCTTGATGGGGGGCTGCACGACCGTCGGCTCCCAGGCCTTGCCAGTCTGCGACGGCAAGCACCTGCGCCAGGCCAATCCGTCCGGCTCGGTGTTCGATCCTGCGGCCCCCAAGGCCGAAGCCGCCCCGGCCGCGCCGGCGCCGGGCGCCGATCCGGGCTGCGGCGCATGACCGGCGTCTCCGACCTGAAGGTCTATTTCGACGAGTCGAAGAGCTGGGACGCCGATCGGCTGCGGACCGAGCAGCGCTCGCGGCGCCTCGCCTGGGGCGTCGCCGGCTTTGCCGCCCTGGTGGCGACGGCGGCCGTGGGCGCGGTCGCCGCCCTCGCCCCTCTGAAGACCGTCGCGCCCTACGTCATCCGCGTGGACCGCTCCACCGGCGCCGTCGATGTGGTCTCGGCCCTGAAGTCCGGGGCGCCGATGACCTACGAAGAGGCGGTTACCAAGCACTTCCTGGCGCAGTACGTCCGCGCCCGGGAAGGCTGGCTGGCGCCCGCTGCCGAGGCCAACTTCCGCCAAGTGTCGATCATGTCGACCCCCGCCGAGCAGGAACGGTGGGCCGACGCCTTCCGCCCCGCCAATCCGCAGAGCCCGCAGGTGGTCTACGGGCCAACCGGCGAAGCCCAGGTGGAGATCCGGGCGGTCAGCTTCGTCAGCCCCGGCGTCGCCGACGTCCGCTTCCACCGCGCCGTCCGCACCGCCCAGCAGGCTGCTGAGAGCGATTGGATCGCCACCGTGGTCTTCCACTACGCCAAGGCGCCCATGGCCGAGGGCGACCGCCTGCGCAATCCCCTCGGCTTCCAGGTGACCAGCTACCGATCCGACCCGGAGGTGGTGCGGTGAGACGCCTGGCCCTCCTCACCCTGGCCGCCGCCATAATGGCGGCCGCCCCGGCCGCCCACGCCCTCGACACGCCGAAGGCCGGGCCATCGGACCCGCGCATCAAGGTGGTCGACTACGACCCCTGGGCGGTCGTGAAGGTCACCGGCGTCTTCCGCACGGCCACCCAGATCGTGCTCGGCGATGACGAGACCATCCTGCACGTGGCGCTCGGTGACGCCACAGGCTGGGAGGTGGCGGCCGAGAAGAACATCCTCTTCGTGAAGCCCAAGGCGCCGCGCGGCCCCACCAACCTGATCGTCACTACCGGCCGTGGCGGCGGGACGCGCACCTACACCTTCGAGCTCTCGACACGGGCCGGATCGGCCGCCCAGCGCACGGCCGACACCGTGTTCGGGCTGCGTTTCCGCTACCCGCAGGACGCAAAAGCGCAGGCCGCCGAGGCCGTCACGGCGGAGGCTGCGGCCCTCGAACGGCGGGTCGTCGACCTGAAGCTCGACCGTGCGGTCGTGGAAGGCCGGCGCAACCTCGCCTACGCGGTGCAGGGCGCGAACAGCCTGCAGCCCTCCGAAGTCTCCGACAACGGCCAGTTCACGGTCCTGCGGTTCCCCGCCCACCAGCCGGTCCCGACGCTCTACCAGGTGGAAAGTACGGGGACCGAGAGCCTGGTCCCGTTCGACGTGCGCGGGGAGTTCGTGGTGGTCCACGCGGTGACCCGGCAGCTGCGCCTGCGGCGCGGCCGCGACGTGCTCTGCATCTTCAACCAGGCGTTCGACCCCTACGGCCGCGACCCCGCCACCGGGACCGCCGCGCAGGACGTCGTGCGCACCGACAAGGGGTCGCCCCGCCCATGACCGACAACGACATCCGACCCGGCGACGCGCCGCAGACCGCCATCCCCGAGCGGTCGATCTCGCCCATCGCCGGCCGCCTGGGCCCCGGCCGCGCCGGGAAGGCCTTGGTGGTCACCGCGCTCGCGGCCGGCTGCGGCCTGTTCATGATGGCCACGTGGCGCGGCCAGACGCCCCGCGCCCACGCCGCCCCGGAACAGCCCGCCCAGCAGGTGGTGCCTTTCGAGGGCCTCAAGGACAGCGCGCCGGCAGGCCCGACCCTAACGGCGCCGGGCGCCAACGCGCCGAGCCTGACAGCCGGCGGCGCGCCCGGCGCGCCAGCGACGAGCACCCAGCCAGGGGCCGCGGCCGGCACAGCGTCGGCCGCAGCTGAAGCCCCCACGCGCGCCCAGAGCGAGCTCGCGGCGATCCGCAGCGCGCCCCTCGTCGCCTACAGCCGCACGGGCGGCGGGTTCACGGCGGGTCTCGCGGCCGCGGCCGCGCCGATCGTCCCGGCGATCGAACCCGCCGGCGCCGCCACAGAGCTCGATCAATTGCGGCGGGGATCGGGCCTTGGCCTGGCCCGGGCCTCCCGCCTGCCGGACCGCAACTTGCTGATCGTCGCCGGCGCGGCGATCCCCTGCCTGCTGCAGACGGCCATGGACACCGCCACGCCGGGCTATGTCAGCTGCCTGATCCCGCGGGACGTCTATTCGGACAACGGCGCCGTCGTGCTGCTGGAGAAGGGCACCAAGGTGCTGGGCGAGTACCGCTCCAGCCTCAAGCAGGGCCAGAACCGCCTCTTCGTCCTCTGGACGCGCGCGGTCACCCCGGCCGGGGTGGCGATCCGGCTGGAATCCCCGGCCGCGGACGCCCTGGGCCGCGCCGGCTTCGACGGCAGCCTCGACACCCACTTCTGGGACCGCTTCGGCGGCGCGCTGTTGCTGTCCATCGTCGATGACGGGACCAATGCGCTCGCCGCGTCAAATGCCGCCCCCGCGACGACGCGCGTGCCCTCCGACGCCGCTGCGGTCGCCCTGCAGAACTCGGTCAACATCCCGCCGTCGCTGCGCAAGCCGCAAGGCGCGGAGGTGTCGATATTCGTGGCCCAGGACTTCGACTTCTCCGGCGTCTACGCCTTGAAGGCCCGCTGACCGTGGGGCAGGACAACACTGTCCTCCTGCACTACCTGGCGCCGCTGCAACGCCGCCTCGCGCCGGCCGACGTCACCGAGCTGGTGATCAACCGGCCGGGCGAGCTCGGCCTGGAACGCGCCCACGGCTGGGAGTGGCACGACGCGCCGGAACTGACCGAGACCTGGCTGACCACGCTCGCGCGGGCCGCGGCGGCCTTCACCGCCCAGGACGTCACCGACGAGACCCCGATCTGCTCCACGGTGCTGCCGCAGGGCGAGCGGTGCCAGATCGTCCTGCCGCCGGCAGCGGAACGTACCTCGCTGACCCTGCGCAAACCCTCGGCGGCCAGCCTCGACCTCGAAGCTTTCGCACGGAGCGGCCTGTTCGCGGACGTCGCTCTGGCCACCCGCGACCTGGCGCACGACGAGGTCGAACTCCTTCGGCTACGAGACGCCGGCGACTGGCCCGGCTTCTTCCGCGCAGCCGTAGGACATCGCCGCAACATCTTGATTTCCGGGGCGACCGGTTCCGGAAAGACCACCTTCGCCAAGGGCCTTGTGAAGCTGATCCCAGCCCATGAGCGGCTTCTCACCATCGAGGATGCGCGCGAGCTCACCGTCCCGCACCGCAACGCCGTCCACCTGCTCTACGCCAAGGACGGCCAAGGCCTCGCCAAGGTGGGCGCCAAGCAGCTGCTGGAGAGCGCACTGCGGATGCGGCCCGACCGCATCCTGCTGCAGGAGCTGCGCGACGGCACGGCCTTCTTCTATCTGCGCACCGTCAACACCGGCCATCCGGGCTCGATCACCACCATCCACGCCGACAGCGCCCTGCTGGCTTTCGAGCAGCTGACGCTCCTGGTTAAGGAATCCGAAGGCGGCCGCGACCTGCCGCGCGCGGAGATCCGCGCGCTGCTGCATGTGCTGGTCGACATCGTCGTCCAGATGCGCCGGGTCGAGGGCGAATTCCGCGTCACGGAAGTCTGGTATGACCCGCTTCGCAAGCGCGCCCTGGCCGCTTAAGGTAGCCTATGTCGGCGTGATCGGCGCCGCCGCGGCCAGCCTGTTGACCGCGCTCGCCCTGGGCGTCGCCCTGGCCGGCCTCAAACGCCTCTCGCCTCATCTCGATCCGGCCGCCGTGCCGGCCTGGTTCTGGTACTTCCGGGACGATCCCGAGGTGCGGCGCTGGTTGAAGGTCGGCCTGTTCGCCGACCTGATCGCCGGCGGCCTGGCGATGGCCGCCATCGTCCGCGGTTTAAGGATCTCACTCTATGGCGACGCCCGCTGGGCGAGCGAGGCCGAGATGCGGCGCGCCGGGCTGCGCGCGCAAACGGGCATCGTTCTGGGCCGGGCTGGCGGCCGGCCACTGGTGTTCGGCGGCAGCGAGCATGTCGTCCTCTATGCGCCCACCCGCAGCGGCAAGGGCGTGGGCGTGGTGATCCCCAACCTCCTGACCTGGCCGGACTCCGTCGTGGTGCTCGACGTGAAGCGGGAGAACTGGGAGGCGACTGCAGGCTATCGGAAGGCGCACGGCCAAGAGGTGCTGTTGTTCGACCCGCTCGACGCCGAAGGTCGCACCGCGCGCTTCAACCCGCTCGCCCATGTGGACCGCTCCGACGCCATTGCCGTACTCGACGAGCTGCAGCGGCTGGCGGTGATGCTGTTCCCTGCCCCGCCCCACGCCGACCCCTTCTGGGCGGAGGCGGCGCGGACCGCCTTCATCGGCGTCGGCGCCCTGGTCGCGGCGACGCCGGAAACGCCGTTCAGCCTCGGCGCCATCTACCTGACCCTTGCGTCAGGCGATGCCCGGGATCGCCTCGCCGCCGCCATCAAAGCCCGCGCCCAGGCCGGGGCTCCACTCTCCGCGGGCGCGATCAGCGCGCTCAGCGATTTCTGCTCGGCCTCGGAAAACACCTTCGCCTCGATCAAGCAGACCGCCACCAGCCGGCTGGGGCTGTGGCTCAACCCGCGCGTCCGCGCCGCGACCGACGCCAGCGACTTCGACCTGAGGGACCTGCGCGAGCGGCGCCTCTCGCTCTACCTCTGCGTCTCGCCGGACAACCTGGCGAGGGCAGCCCCGCTGTACGCCCTGGTGCTGCAGCTTCTCATCGACCTCAACACCCGGGAGCGGCCGACCGCTGCTCAGCATCGTGTGCCGGTCCTGGTGCTGCTGGACGAGTTCGCCCGGCTCGGCCACGCCGCGGTCCTGGCGCACGGCTTCGCCTATGTCGCGGGCTACGGGCTTCGCCTGCTGCCGGTCCTGCAGAGCCCCGCGCAGCTCCGCGCCGAATACGGCCACGACCTCGCCGAGGAGATCTTCGCCAACTGCGGGGCCGAGGTCACCTTCGCGCCCAAGGAGCTGAAGGTGGCCCAGGACCTCTCCGAACGCCTGGGCTACGCCACGGTCGAGGGCCGCACCCGCAGCCGGCCCAGCGGCCTGTCCCGCGGCGGTCGCAGCGTTTCGGAGTCTGACCACCGGCGGGCGCTGATGCTCCCGCAGGAACTCATCCAGATGCCGGATGACCGCCTGGTGGTGCTCAAGGCGAACTCGCCGCCCATACAGGGCCGCAAGATCCGCTACTACCGAGACCGCACTCTGGCTTCGCGACTGGCGCCGCCGCCGGACCTTCCCGCCCCGGTCCTGGCGGGCGCGGACCCTGCCGGCGCCTACCCAATTTCTCCTGGGCCTCCCCAGGATCTCCCCTCGCTCACCCTCGTGGCGGACACGCTCGCCATCGGCGGCCTGGAACCCATGCCACCGGCCGGTGCGACGGCCGAGGAGATCTCCGCCTGGGTCGACCGCTTCCTCGACGCCACGACACCTGCGCCCAGCCTGGAGCCTCACGATGGTCGATAGCCCCGCCATGACCAACACTGTCGACGCGGCGCCGGAGAAGCCGGGCCGCCCGGGAGACGTGCCAGAGTCTATCCGGCGGCGTTACCTCACCGAACGACGCCTGGACGGGGCCGTCGTCTACTTCCAGGACGCGACCGTGGTGACGCCCAGCTTCCGCGATACCGGACGCAAGCTGATCGCCGCGCGCAGCGATCCCGCCACCGTCCGTGATCTCATTCTCGTCGCCCAGCACCGCGGCTGGACGGCCATCCACGTTCGTGGCGCCGACGGCTTCCGGCGCGAGGCCTGGATGGCCGGCCGCGCGCTCGGTCTTGAGGTGCAAGGGCACCGGGCGACCGAACGTGACGAGCAGGCGCTCGCGAAAAGGCTCGAGGGCCAACGCGCCGCAACGCGGTCAGACCGCGCCAAACCAGCCCCCTCGGTTTCGACGCTCGACCTGCGCAATCCGCGCGAGCGGCTCAAGGTCGTCGAGGCCGTGGTGCGGGGCCGTAACGCCGACCCCGCCGTTCAGGCTCAGATTCTGGCCGCGGCCCGCCAGCGGGTTGCGGAACTCCAGCGCCAGCGCGACCGAGAACCTTCGACAGTCCGCCGCGACCGCTGAACGCGGTGAGAAGCCGCAACTCGCGCCCTGGTTTTTACCATCTTGCGCACTCGCTTCAGTTGTATCATGGTCAAGCTGCGCTCGGGGGTGTTGAGCGCCAGTTCTCGTTCAAATCCGTCGCGGGCTTGAGGTCCGCCGCGCACCTGCGCGGCGCCACGGCCACGCCTTGTCCGCGACTGGGGGCGCCAACGATGACCAACGACGCGAAACCACCGCAGACGGCGACAAGCTTCAAGGCCGACATCCTGCCCTTGTTCAGCGCGCGCGACATCGCCGCGATGGCCTGGCGCTTGAACCTGGCCGCCTACGATGACGTGAAGGCCAACGCGGCCCTGATCCAGAACCGGATCCAGGCCATCGGCGGCACCGTCATGCCGCCGCCGCCGCCGCGTGGCGACGGCCCCTGGCCCCCCGCCAATATCGCTCTGTTCAAGCAATGGTTGATCGACGGCTGTCCCCCATGACCGCCGCGCACACCGCAAGGAGGACGCCATGAGCCGCAAATACCTAACCGTTGGGGTCGCCCTCGTCGCGGCGGCGGGACTCGCTGTGGCCTGCGCCGGACCCCGGAACGCGGCCCAGCCTCCAGCCGCACCTGCGGCTCTGGCCTCGGACCAGATCGGCTGGGAGACCTTCGCCCAGATCATGGCCCCGGCCGGCAATCCGAAGACCACCAATGTGGAGTTCGAGACCTGGGCGTCGGACGACGACATCTACGGTTCGGCGGGCCCCCACTGGCCGTTAGTCGGCGCCGCCAAGGTCCTGCACGCCAGCCAGTTGGGCGCAGCGCTCGCGCCGCATCCGATCCGTGTCCAGGTGATCAATCCTGCCGATTGCGTCCAGAACTACAGCAAGACCACGGCCGCCGCGGCCCACTTCCCGAAGGACGGCTGCATCGGCGAGGAGGTGCGGCGCAACTGGGGCACCTACCAATATATCGTCTCGAACAACCTCTACTCCCGGCCGGGGCTCGTTCAGGCCTTCGCCCACAACCTCAAGGTAGACCTGCCGGCCGACGCGGTCGAATTGAAGGGCAACTGGGTGAAGGTGCCGACGCTCATCCAGTGGCTGAAGGACGCCGAGAACCTGACGCTCACCGCCGAGCAGGTCCGCGGCCTCTACTACACAAACACCGCGACGGATTCGACCGGCACGGCTGAGTTCGCCCTGGTCTCGGTGCACTTCAGCACCAAGCAGCAAAAGAACTGGGTGTGGGCCGATTTCGAACATGAGCTCAATCCGGGCCGCTGCGACGACATCGGCTGCAAGGACAGCTTCGGCGCCACGACCGCGGTCATGCCTGCGCACGCCACGGGCGACGCCTGGAAGGCCTATCCGGCCTGCGCGAAGTCTCCCGCCCTGCAGAAGATGTTCGCCGATGCCGGCCTCAGCGCCGTCTGGTCGCACTACTGCCTGAAGGGATCGCAGACCGACTTCGTCGACGCCAACAAGCAGCCGATCAAGCTTGGGAACTCCGTGATCGAGGCGATCAACGCCGGGGTGCCGATCAACCAGTCCTCCTGCATTAGCTGCCACGCCTATGCGTCGTTCGATAAGGCCGGCACCGCGAATTTCGCCGCGCTGAAGCTGAACGCCGTGGGCGAGATCGATCAGAAGAACCTGAAGGGTTTTCTGACCAACGACTTCATCTGGGGCAACACCGACATTCCGTAGGGCGCGGCCCTGGGGGCCAGGCTCCCTGCGCGACGGCTACATCCGGCTGCGCAGGGTCCGTGGCGCTCTGGCCACGGCCTCGATGACCAAACGATCACAACTGCGAGGGGGAAGCTGTGGAGTACAAGGCCATTCCGTTTGAGCCGCCGGTGTCCCGGCAGGATGCGACCACGAGCGTGGCCACCGCGCTCGAGGCTACCATCCGAGCGCACGCCATCGACGGCTGGGAATTCGTCGAGCTCGCCAACCACAGCACGGTCGTCCCGGGCTCGGAGGGCTGCTTCGGGATCGGCGCGACGGCGTCCTATCCCAAGACCATGTCGGCCGCGGTCTTCCGGCGGTGAGATGGGCCTTGTTGACAGCGATCCGCCTCTACTGGCGCGCCGTTCCGCCCCACCGGCGCCGGACCTGCCTGTTCCGTGAGAGCTGCTCGCGGCACGTTTATCGCTGCACCGTGGAACTGGGCCTGATCGGCGGCCTGAGGGCCCTGCACGACCGCGTCTGCCGATGCCGGCCGGGGTTCCTCGTCCTGCCGCCCAGCGAGATCCGGTCGGACGCCATCGTCGTGTTCCGGGATGGTTCGGCCGCGCCCTTGACCGAACTGGCCCTTCACCTGAGCGCTTAGCAGGCGGCGTGATCGCGGGGACGACCGACGGCCTGGGCCATCCGGCCTCGCCGAAAAGGCTTGTGCCTACTTGACACTGGGCGCCGCCGCCTTGCGGGACAGGCGCCGCGCGATCTTGTCGATCTGGCTGAGCTGGTCCAGCGCCCCAGTCGCCATGGCGTTGTCGTAGGCCTCCGCCAGGACGTCGAGTGCCCGCAGGGGCGATCCGGCCCGAATGTAGGCGCGGCCAAGTTTTCGTTGAGCCCGAATGAGGAAGCCCGTGGGCTTGCCGCCGAACTTGCGGATGCCGTCCTCCATCTCCTTCAGGCCTTCCGCGCGACGACCGGCGAAGACCAGCGCGAACCCGAGCTCGGTCTTGGCCTGACCGATGTCGTCGTCCGACGCCTGTTCAGCGCCGGTCCGCAACGCCACGACCTTCTGGTAGTCCTCGATGGCGCCGGCCTTGTCGCCCTGCGCGCCCTTGACGCTTCCCCTCTGGGCGAGCTTCGCGGCGGTCTCGCCGGTGGTGAACGCCGCGTCGATATGGGCGCGGGAAGTCGTGAGCACTTCGGCCTTCAGGTCGGGCCGGCTCACCAGCTTGGCGATGGAATAGTATTCGCTCGACATGGCGCCATGCGGAATGTCGGCCGGCCTGGAGGTCGCCAGGCGCAACTGGGTGAGCGAGCCGAGCGCCGCCAGGCACCCCATGTGGGGATGGCCATGCAGGCCGTACCAGGCCCCGGCGCTGTTCCATCCGCCCAGAGCCTCCGCCCAGAGGTCGGCGACCTCGGAGGGCGGCGAAGCGTCGATGGGCGAGCCCATCAGCTCCCGGATCGCGATCCAGAAGAGGGTCAGCCGCTCGTTGTGGTTCGTCCGCGCCGCCGCCCGAACGATCGCATCCCGCGCCAAGTCGAGGTTGGGCCGCGGAAGGGACGGGTCGTCGACGCCGCCCAGGAAACGCAGTTTCGGAGCCGCGGTCAGCGGATCGTAGCTGTCGAGCCGGGCGCCCGTCAGGCGGTTCGAAATCCGATGTCGTGAGGCCCGCGCGCGCAAGAGTGTCGACGGGCGACCCGGATGCTCTGCGGCGTCCAGGATCCTCAAGACCTGGTCGTAGATCTGGTCCTCCGAGCGCGCCCGCGGGTGAAAGCCGGGGAGCGCCGGCTTCAAGAGGTCAAGCAGACCCGCCAATCGTTCGGAGGGCTCACCCCCGTCGAGGACGAAGACGTGGGCGGGCTTCTGCAGCAGAGCGGCTTCGAAAAGTTCGAGCTCGAAGAACGACGCCTGGGTCCGCTCCTCCCGACGAAGCTCGATCCCCGAACCGTGATTGCTGCGCACCAGGGCGACATAGACGTCGCAATCGCGGACCCCCTGGACGCAGATCTCCGCCTTCTCCAGAGGACTGCCGGGCGCCTTTTGATCCAGTTCTCGATGCTGTTCCGCCATCCAGATCGGCAAGGCGGCGACGGCAATGGGGTCGTTCCGGTCGAACTCGCCGTTCACCTTCATAAACTTCTTGCGGATGCCGAGCTTCTCGCCTCGGGGGTCTTCGAAGCAGGAGGAGAAGAACACCTTCGACATGGGGCGCACCAGGCACTGCAGGAACGCTAGCGACCGCACCAGCAGTAACGATCTTGCTGCCTGATAACGGCGCCCTGCAACCTTCGCCAAATGTCGGGAGCGGTCACCCTCCCTCAGCTAGCTGGGTGGGAAAGCTCACTATGGCGCAGCGGGCGCGACATCGGACGCCGGCGCCGGCCGCACGGGCCCGACCTTGATCATGCTAAGTGGACGGATCTCGATCGCGCCGCCCGGAGAATAGCCGGCCTGGTGGAATTCGAACTCGGTCCGCCCCGACGATCGGCACTTGGCATCGATAAGCTGCACGATCCTGGTCTTGACCTCCACCGGGGTGCGGACCCCGAAGATGACGCCCTGCAGGTCCTCGAACCGGTAGTCCAGCAGCCGGGACTGGGGGGTGTCGAAGGGCGACATCTGGGAGCTGATGTCGAGGCGCAGCTCCTGCTCATGGGCCCAGTCGGGGGTCTTGCGGTTCACGCACCCATAGAAGCGGTCCCAGTAGCCTTTCCGCCATTCGGCGCCGTCTCCGGCGAACTGCTGCACGTCGGGGCTGAACTGCCCCTCCTCTGAAAACCAGTCCCGCTCGAGGTCGGAGATGGGGATCTGGCCGAGCGAGGTGAAGAACGGCACCTCGGGATAGTCCGTGTCGTAGACGACCGGCGACAGGACCATCGGGATGAAGCGCCTCGTCTCGGTCAGCTCCACGGCCTTGTTCGAGCCCGTCCAGCTGCGGCCGCCGTTGAGGACGAGCGTCCGGCGCCCATCGTCAGTCACGCCCGTCCGGAATTTGAGGCAGACTCCGGTCTGTTTTCCGGCGTAGGCGCTCCAGGTAGCGGCGTTGGTAGGCGTCTCCGCGAAGCAGGCGACATGCCACTCGGGGTAGGTCATGGCCATCAGCCCCTCCACGTAGCGGCGGGGAAAATCCCGGACCAGGAACACCTGGTTCGCCGGATGGCCGTTGCCCGCGGCGGCGTCAATGAGCTCCATCTGCAGGTTGAAGGTCTCGTGCAGTTCGAAGACCCCCTCCGCCAGCTCCTGCGGCATGGGGATCTGGCCGACCACGTTGTCGACGTTGGTGTCCGCCGTCGCGAGCAACAGCTCCGGGATGTCTGGCATCATGGACTGCAGCCCCGTCGCCGCCAGGGCGCCTCCGACGTCGTTCGCTGCCACGAAATGGAGCAGCCGCAGGTACATGGTTAGCTCCCAGCGACCGATCGGGCGCGACCGCCCGGCCAGGCTGACCGCAAGTTTCTGCACCGCCGGGCGGCCGACGAAGGCCTCGGCCGCCTTGGCGATCAACTCACGGATCGGCAGGTCCGGAGGATTTCCCACTACGGTCTGCGCCATGGAGAGGACCTCCTTCGGCGAGGCGTCCTCCCCCATGATCGCCAGGATCTCCATCGACGCGAGGAGGGTGCGCGCATAGTTGCGGAAGAGGTTCCGCCACTGGATGGCGTCGCCCCGCCAGACCACCTTGCGGTGCCCCTCCATGGGGTCGTTCAGCTCCTCCATGGAGGCGAAGTAGATCTGCTGCCGCTCAAGCTCCTGGAACTCGCCGAGCAGACCTTCGTGGGTCCTGAACCGGTAGACGAAGTCGCTCACGCCTCTGCCCCATTGCGCCGCTGGCCAGTCCAATAGGTCTGATCACGACGCCAGTTCTGCAAGGGCCGCGCGACAGCGCGGGCCGGAAGTTCGCCCAGGGTCCGGAGGTGGCTTGCGTTAACGGGTCCGATCCCGCCCTGCGGCGCCGTCCGCCCGGTCGGAAGTCCGACCGGCCTCGCTCAGCTCGCGGGCGAGCCTGTCCCGCTGAGTTTCGGGCGCCGGCATGCCGGCGACGAACGACTCGAGGGCCAGGGCCAGCGCCGCGTCCTCGGCTTCGCCGGTCGTAAGCAGCAGCCGGGCTTGCGCGAGATAGAGCGTCCGCACCCGCTGCTGCCGGCGTACGATCGGCGCCTTCCAAGGCTCCGGCGAACCCGCCGCGCCAAACGCGTTGAGGGCGGCGGACTGGTATGCCGCCCGCCGTACCCGGCCCGCCGGACCGCCGGCCTGCCAGCGCTCGCGCTGGCGACGCACGGGGCCGCGTTCCGCCTTGCGCGTGACGCCGCGGGCCCGGCGCGGCGTGGCTTCGGCCTCGACGCCGCGGTCGCGAAGGCATTCCGCGAACAGCTGCCGCCAGGCCTCGAGGTCGGCCTTCTTCGGATTGAGCCGCTCGCCGCCGACCCCGCGGCAGGCCACGGTCAGATGGACATGCGGATGCGCCGTGTCGGTGTGAAGCGCGAACACATAGTCGAACCGATCCTCGAAGGCGCCGGCCGCAAATGCCCGCGCCGCATCGCTTAGCTTCAAGGGATCGGTGTCCGCCGGCATCGACAGGATGATCGACAGGCTGAGCGGTGAGTTCGCGCGCCGGCGCGAGTCCGCCAGCGCCGCGAAGCTCCAGTCATCCCCCACGTCCCGAACCTCATCACGGCTCGCCAGCCGCGCTCCATCGGCGGCTTCCAGCTCGATCTGACCATTGCGGGAAATGTAGTCGAGATGGGCGCGCAGGTGCGCCGGATTGCGGGTCCGACCCGTGACCTTGACCATCACTTCCGGCGCCTTGCGCACGACCCTCGCCAACCGCGCGCGTACGTCCTGCGGACTCCCCGACGAGTGTCCCAAGACCGTCTCCGGTGTGCGCCGCCGGCCGGCCGGCGGACGCCAGACATCCTCGAACCCAGGGACAATCCGGAAGTCGCTCACAGATCAGATTCCCAATAGGCCAGGTTGCCCGCGAACGCCTCTCGTAGCGCCGAGATGTGCCCGCGCAGTTCGCGACGCAGGTCGTCGATCGACTGCAGCTCAAGGGCCAGGACGCGGCCCTCCAGAACCGCCGTGTTCATCGCGCGAGCGATCTGGTTGACGTTCACGCCGATGCGCCGGAGCTCGCCCTGGATCGCCAACAGGGCGACCTCCTGGGTCCGGTCGAAGGTCGGCCGCCCGAGAGCGTGCCGACGCACGAGGGCCGCCACCCAACCGGCCCGGCGCAGCCCCATGTCCGCCGCCGCCGCATCCACGTGAGCGGCCTCGGTAGGCGCCAACCGGACCATCAACCGGGCGGCCGACCGCGGGCCGGGGATCGCCTTCAGCGGGCCCGACTTCGCTCCACGTACCTGGTCCTGCACGAGCCGGCGAAGCAGCGCGGAGCGGCCGCCGGCGGCCGCAGCGGACCCGTCGAACGCGGCGGCGAGATCGTCAGACACTCGGACTTTCAACACCGCCACGTCGCTTGCCCTTGGGCCACAATGCTGCCGGCTAGGCTATCCTGCCCTAGACCACTGCCACTCAGATTGGCCCCTCCCCTCGGCCGGGTGCAGGGCGTATGTCCGCCCCCAGCGACCGGCCACCCGCCGTCCCTTCGGGCCGCCCCAACCGGGCCAAGAGTTGGGTCCGCGTCGAGGCGCACAGGGCCAGGAAAACAGCGGACGAGGAATCCAGAGCGCGCTCGCTCTGGGCCCGAAAAAGAAGAAGGCCGAGCGCGGACTGCGCTCGGCCTCGGGGTCATCGGGAAGTGAGGCGGCAGCGGCTTAGAGCGCCACCGCCTTGGTGTCAGTGAGCGGTTCGGCTGCGGCTCCAAACCAAACTGAAACCATCGTCGGAGTCGATCAGGTTGGCGTAGACCGGCGCCGCGAAGCTTGGATCGTCGAGCGTAACAGACAGGTAGTCGCGCTTGCTGCGTGAGGTCTTCTTCCACGCCGCGCCGAACTCCACGCCGCCGGCGACCAGCCGGAAGTCCGGCGCCTTGTCCGTCTCCTTTTCCGCCGGCCGCAGTTGAGCGTTCTTGACGTTGAGCGTCAGGGTCTTGATCGCCCCGGAATAGGCTCCGTCGTCCGACTTCGAGAAGGTGCCGATGGTCTGCATGGTCGTCTCCTGGGTTGCGGACCGCACTGATCGCGATCCTTTTTCCCCCGCGCGGCCGAGCTTGCTCTCGGCGCTGCCTGGGTTGGAGGGCGTAGCTCCGCCCCCATCATGACCGGCGCACAGCCCATCTCTCTCGGCAGCCGAACAGCCGCCGACCGGACGCTTCGAAGCGTCCGGTCGATCGGGAAACCGGGGATCGAGAGGGTGGTGGCGGCGCCCTGGAGCGCCGCCACCAGCAGGGGGTTAGTGCGTGGTCCGGCTGCGGGACCAGACGAGGCTGTAGCCCTCTTCCGCGTCGACGAGGTTGGCGTAGATCGGGCCCGGGAAGGACGGGTCGTCGAGCTTGACGGAGAGGTAGTCCCGGTTCTCTCGCGAGGTCCTCTTCCACGCAGCGCCGAACTCGATGCCGTTGGCGAAGACGCGGTAGTCGGGGGCGTTCTCACTCTCCTTCTCCACCGCCCGCAGCTGGGCCTGCTTGACGTTGAGGCTGAGGGTCTTGATCGAGCCCGAGTAGGAGCCGTCGCCGCTCATCATGAAGGTGCCGATGGTAGCCATTGGTAGTCTCCTAGTTGATCGGGCCGCGCCTGCCGCGGCCCCGATGGCGATCCCGGAGTCGAGGTCTTCAGGCGGCCCCGCAGCCACAGGCCCGCAGCGCAGCGGAGGACGGCGAAGAGCGTGCGCTTTCTTGCCTCGCGAGGAATGGGCGAAGCCCAGGGGAAGAAAGCGGACGCCGCCGTTGCGGGGGTGACCGACCTCGATCCCACTGGAGCCAATGAGGGGCCGCTGGCGGGTCGTAGCGCACACAAGCAGGAGACGGGCGAGCGCGACTCAACGAGACTCCGCCAAGATGCGCGGCGATCCGGTCCGCGACAGGATTGGCCAAATCCCCGGCCGAACACTTACGGCTTGCTGGACCCGCGCCATCGGTGGACAGAAGGACTCAGTGAAGACCAGCCTCGACCACCTCCCCGACGCCAAACGCGACGAGCTCAAGCGCGTCGTGGAAATCCTGTTCGCGGAGTTCGAGGACGCCCTCAAAGGCAGGAACGCGCCCCACCGGAAAGCCGGCCGCATCCTGAAGATCATCCTCTTCGGCAGCTACGCGACGGGCAAATGGGTCGACGATCCCAAAGGCGGATACAAGTCCGACTACGACCTGCTGGTGGTGGTGAACCATGAGGAGCTCACCAAACTCGAAGACTACTGGGGGCCCGCCGACGACCACCTGCTGCGCGAGTACCAGGTCACCGGGAGGCTGACCGCCCCCGCCCACTTCATCGTCCACTCGCTGACCGACGTGAACGACCAGCTCAAGCACGGGCGGCCGTTCTTCCTGCACATCCTCAACGACGGGATCGAGCTGTATGAGGCTCCGGACCATCCGTTCGAACAGCCGAAGGTTCTCTCCCCCGCCGAGGCGTTGGCGGAAGCGGAACAGCACTACGCTCAGTGGATTGCGAGCGTTCCCGAATTCATGGGGACCGCCGAATATGCCGCTAGTCGGGGCTGGTCGAAGAAGGCCGCCTTCGATCTGCACCAAGCGACCGAGCGGCTATATCATGGGGTGGCGCTGGTCCTGACACTCTACAGCCCGAAATCCCACAAGCTGAACTTCCTACGCTCCCAAGCCGAGAGGCTGGTCCCCGGCCTCATCGAGGCCTGGCCGCGTGAGACGCGCTTCCAGCAGAGATCTTGGGAGATGTTGCGGCGGGCTTACGTCGAGGCGCGCTACTCCAAGCACTACAAGATCACCGCCGAGGAACTGGCCTGGCTGAGCGAGCGCATCGCCGTGTTGGCCACACTCGTCCGTCAGGCCTGCGACCAACGGCTTGAGACGCTTCGCTCGGCCGCGGGCCAGGCGGACTAGTCCGCCGCGGCGGGGTGCGCTGCTGTTGAAGGCGGCTGCAACGTCTCGCGGAAAGCTGCGGCGCGAGCCGCCTCTGCCGACGCGAAAACGTAGCCGTTCGGTGGGAGGTCAGATTTGTCCCGCCAATGGGCGAGGCGATCGCTGAGGGGCCGCGTAAGCAGAGGCGCGAGCGCCAGCACGAGCAGAAAGCGGGTCGCCTGAAGGCCGCCCATCGGCGCAACGGCGCTCAGGGCCAAGAACAGGATAACGACGACCGCCAGCAAGACAGAACCGACCAGGCTTGCCCTAAGCGTCAGCATCCACATCAGGTCGGCGAAGACCACCGCCCAAAGCACCAGAGCAAATAGGCCGCTCCAGACCAAAGCCGCGAGCGACAAGACAACGGCGGCATCCATGGTCAGGCTGCCTCGCCCACTGGAGAGGGCTCTGAGCTAAGATCGGCCGTCGAGATCGCCGCGTCAATGTCGGTCAGCAGGTCGTCGGGAACGGTTTCGATTAGGACGTTGCGGATCGCCGCCGCCTCCAGGTTGAGGATGCCGCGAAGGGCTCGCCGGCTCGAATTGCTGATCCGAAAATCCGCCCCTTCGTGGGCCGGCGCCGCGACCTCGTAGCCGAAGGCGTCGGGGTCGGCGAGCGTCAGGCCCTTGAGCTCACCATCAGCGCCTAGCCGGGCTTCGACAACGACCCCACGATAGCCGAGGCCGGTCTCGCCACCGATCGGAACGGTCAGCACATAGGCGATAGGCTTCATGCCGTACCGGGTCGGCTTGACGATGTTCTGGAACACCCAGCCCTGATTGCCGATGTCCAGGCCGGACATGCTGATCGAGAGGCCGCGGCTCGCGACGAGCGCGCCCGCCAGGAGGCATTCCCCCAGCACGGCATAGCCGAAGAGGAGCAGATCGCCCGGGGTCGCCTTCCCCCCTCTATCGGCTTCGGCGAGGCGGATGATCGCGTCGTAGGGGTTCGGTTGCAGCTGCGTCCGGAACGGCGGCGCGGCATAGGCGCCAAGCTCGGTCCCGGCGCCTCGCATTGCTTCGATGAGCCCGTAGCCGAGAAGATGGGCGAGAAGCGATGTCCCGAGGACCACGAACAGGGCCGTGACGGATGTCAGGGGGAGTTCCGACCTCCGCGCGCCGTCCTGCCCGGAACGGAGCTGCCAGAGCGCCAACGCCGTGAGGCCCGGCGCAATCACCACCAGGCCGCCGAGCAGCGCCAGAGTGAAATTCAAGGGAGGCCCCTAGGCGGCCTTGTAGGTCCACTGGCCGGTGTCGTTGTCCTTCACCAGCTTTGCATTGGCGCCGGCAGCCTGCTTTTCGCGCGCCAGACGGACCAGTTGCTCATAGCCACCGACCTTGCGGGCGGCGTCAGCGACACGCTGCTGTTCGGAAATGCTGGTGACAACCGCCATCGGATTCTCCTGCCGCACCAATATAGGTGCGATTGGGTCTTTAAGGAAATGCCCAACCTCGGCGCTCGCTCCAGACCAATTTCCCGCTTAGATGAGCTGTCGGGCGCCGGGACATAGGCGCGCGGTCTGGAGCCGGGGGATGTGGTCTTCCGCATCGGCAGCGGCCGGACGCCAAGCACCGGGCCTTCTACATAGGTTCCAACGCCCGACCCCTATCCTTTGGCGTAGAGGACCGGCGCGGCTTCCGCCTCACTCGCTTGCGCGCCCCAGCCTGGCGGCCTCTCGCGCATCTTCGGTGAACTTATCCAGATGGTCGCGCAACTGCTCCTGGCTGATCTCCGTCTGAAACAGACTGCCAAACCGATCCCACCAGGTGAGCAACAAAGCGCGGGCATGGCGCTCGCACAATTTAAGTCGCCGCCCAACATCCGGATCGGATTTGGAGATTCGGCCGTGCAGGAGCGCTGAACGCAGATCGTAGGCGCCGCGCACTTCGGCTTCGACCTCGGCGAAATTCCAGGTGTTGGTGGAGAAGCAGAGGGCGGCCAGGCGCTCCGACACTCGTCTGGTGACGCCTCGGCCAGTCTCACCGGTCCACAGAAGACGTTCGATGGCGGTTACGAACTTCACGGCCGCCGCGGCCGGCGAGGGTTCGCGCGCGGCGTCGCCGTACCAGGCTGTGGCGTCAATGAAACGGTCGGCGAAGAGCGGCAAATCTCGCCTTTCCACCAATGCCCAGAGGGTCCCAGCCAGCGGGGCGAGCCACCGTTCGCCGTCCGGTCCGGTCAGCTGTCGCCACCCTGTCTCACCTATGTGCGCGCCAGCCATTCGGGACGAGGACTTAATTCGCAATCGGCCATCGATCCTCGTCACGGCCGCGCGGCGGTCGGATCCGACCGCTGGTCCAGCCCCCCGCATTCGGGCCGTATAGCCGGCGCCGGCCAGAACGTGGAGAAAGTCGAGCACCGCCTGCAGCGCGGCCGTCGCGGCGGTCTGAGAGGTCGGATCGTCGCAACCAGGGACGTCGACTTCCGCAATGTCACGGAAGGTCCCGAGATATTCCCGCGCCGAGGTCGTTGCCAGGTCGCCGAACTGGCGGCCGTCCTCGTTCATCTCCTGTCTGTAGGCCTCGAGCTCGGTCTCGAAGATAGGCCAGAACGCTTTGCGTGAGTGTAGGACGACCGGACCGAAGATGATCCGTTCCACGCCATCGAGAGCGAGATCACAGGGAATTATGTGAACACGGCCTCTGCAGTCCTCCGCGGCTTCCTCGACCCAGCCTTCGAATAGAGTTTTGAGTTCGGGTTCGGAGAAATTGGAAAAGTCTACGCCCAGGAACGTCTGGCCAAAGCGCTCGCGCACGAGACCGGCCGTTCGGTCGAGGTCTAGGCGGCGACTGTAGGGCGACGCTTGCAGAGTTCGCTCCGTGAGCGCTTGAAGCCGACGGAGTGCGGGTCGCCCCGCCAAACGCATCTGCCCTCGCGCGTCCTTTAGATGATTGAGCGCCACCTCCTTCAGGAGCGGTCGCAACTCCTCGATGGACATCCGAGCGTAGCGGATGACGTCTTCAAGGATGGCGTCGACACCTTCGGTATAGGGTTGATCAGTCATGTCGCGATCATACTGGACCGCGTGAGAATCCGGTTGTCGGGCCAACATCTTGAGCCTGGCCTGGAAGGTTCATCGCGCCCGTTCAAACAGGGCGCTTGCGCGCTGGGAGCCGGCGCCAGACGCCGTTTGTCCCGACACTCCGACGCCTCCGCTTGCCAGCGACTCAAACAGGCGCCACGCTTCCGGCGCCGGCGTTCTTGCGTCGGTGGGGCGTGGAAACCCCTGTACGTTCAAACGCTATGAGCCGGGTGCCGTGAAATAGCCGGTGCGTACGGCCACGTCCGTCAGGGCGCGGCTCTGCGCGCCGGTAACTAGCGGGCTCCATCCTGAACGTCGGAGTTTTCTCCACCCGGCTCACCAGCCGCGGCCGCCTCTGCTTGCTTTGGAGGTGGGTCGCGTGTCGAGCCCCGAGCCCTTTGACCACGGACCCTCGCGCTCGGGCTGGTCCGACGAGGTCGCCGCCGTCTACCGAACACATGGCGGCTGGGTGGTGGCCTTCCTGGCCCGCCGGTTCGGCCGGCAGATTGCCGAAGATTTGGCCCAGGAGACCTTCCTGCGCCTGTCAGGCCGGCCGATCGACTGGGGACGCCCAAAGGCGATCCTGGCGCGGACCGCGCTCAACGTCGGACTGGACCACTTAAGGCGTGAGGCCGCCCAACGCCGCCCGAAGCTGGTGACCCAACGGACGCCGTCCGAAGCGGTGACCCTGCCGGACCAGCATGAAGCCCTCTTCCATCGCGAAGTTGTCGCAAGCCTTCCCCGCAACTTGCGCGACGTCTATTGCTTGAGCCGGTTCGGGGGGCTGACGTATGCTGAGATCGCCCTGCACTTCGGGATCTCGGTCAAGGCCGTCGAGAAGCGGATGACCAAGGCCCTGAAGCATTGCATGGCGCGGTACAGGGCCTAGGCGACGGCGATGAGCACGCAGAAGTCCCCACCATCCCGGGCGCAAGACGAGGCCGCCGAATGGCTGGCCCGGCTGGGCAATCAGCGCATCAATACCGACACGGTCTATGAGTTCCGCGACTGGCGCGACGATCCGGCGAACGACGCGGCCTACGAGGAAGCCGAAGCGTTCTGGGAGGAGTCCGGTCGCCACGCCGCGGATACCGAGATCATGAGGATGACGGAGACCGCCTTCGCGCGGGGCCGCCCGGCGCCGCGGGCCTGGTTCCGCAGCCGCGCGCTGGTCTGGTCCGCCGCGGTGGCCAGCCTGGCCGTCGTCTCCGCTGGCGTCTTCACCGTGGTCACAGCGCCTCCGACCTACACGACCGGCCCGAGCGAGCAGCGCGTGGTGCAGCTCGATGACGGCTCGAAGGTCCACCTCAACGTGAACAGCCGGGTTCGCGTTCGCTTCAAGCCAGGCGAGCGGCGACTCGAACTTGCGCGCGGAGAGGCCTTCTTCGAGGTGGCGCACGACGCCAAGCGTCCCTTTATTGTCGTTGCGGACGGGACCCAGGTGCGCGCCCTGGGCACGAAGTTCGACGTGCGCGACCGCGGAAGCGCCGTCCTGGTGACGCTGGTTGAGGGACGGGTCAGCGTTCGGAAAGACGAGCGGCCGACCAGCTGGACCCTCACGCCAAACGAACGGCTGGTGGTGCCCGACATGGGTGAGGCTCGGCAGACGCCCGTGGACGCGGCCCAGAGCGTGAGTTGGACGACGGGGCGCCTGAGCTTCAAGGATACGCCGCTGGCCGAAGCGGTCGCGGAGGTGAACCGCTACGGCAAGATGCGGATCGTTCTGGATGGCGACGCCCTGCAGCACCGCCAGCTCGACGGCTACTTCGACGTCGGCGACACCCAGTCCTTCGTGAAAGGCGTCAGCCTGGAGTTCGATCTCCAGGCGACTGGGCCAGTTGATGGCGTCATCACCCTGCGGGAGCGATCCGTCGCCGGGACGTGACGAAATTTCATCAGCCCACGGTAGGGTGTCCCGAAGCTTTCTACGTTCAGGGCCTCTGACGGAACACGCCCTCAGAAAGTCCGGTCGTCCAGGCCGGCTCACGCGTGACCGTTTGGGGGAGGTCACACGTGTCCTGGTCTAACGGTTTCGGGGTTTCATTTCGGTCCTATCTCTTGGCGTCGATGTCGACAGCGGCTCTAGCGACCGCCTCTCCCGCCTTTGCCGCCAACGATCATCAGGTCGACCTCCCGGCAGGTTCGCTGCAGGGGTCGCTCGCCGCGCTCGCGAACGAGACCGGCGAGCAACTCGTCTTCACCCCGGCGCTGGTGGCCGGACGTAACGTCCCTGCGCTGTCGGGGCGCTACGACGTGGATGCGGCGCTTTCGCGGCTGCTCGCCGGAACCGACATCGAGGCGACTAGAGCCGGCCCGCGGTTGGTTGTGCTTCGCCGCCACGAGGCCGCTGCCGCGAACCACACAACCACCACCGCGCAGGATGCGCCGGCGCGCCCTTTCGCCAATGATCCGCGAGGTCCTTCTGGGCCGCCAACCTCCCTGGAACCGGCGCCGCCGATCGTGACCCAGCAGGCGCCTGCAACGTCAAGCACGACGGTCGAGGCTGTTGAAGTCACCGGCACCTTGATCCGCGGCGCTGGCCAGGGTCCCTCTCCCCTGAAGGTGATCGATCGTAACGAAATGGAGCGGTCCGGAGAGATCACCGTGGCGGGTGTCCTGAACCAATTGCCGCAAGTGTTCGGAGGCCAGGACACCGAGGTGACGGTCGCAGTCGGCGCCGACACCGCACACCAAAACGTGGCCTATGGCACCGGCGTGAACCTGCGCGGGCTCGGCACGAGTTCCACCCTGGTTCTGATCAATGGTCGACGCGTCGGCGCATCCGGTCTCGCCGGCAATTTCGTCGACATCTCGACGCTGCCGGCGATCGCCGTTCAGCGCGTCGAGGTGCTTCTCGACGGCGCGTCGGCGACCTATGGGGCGGACGCAGTGGGGGGCGTGGTCAACGTCATCTTGCGACGTGACCTCAACGGCGGCGAACTACAGGCGAGCGCCGGCCAGGCCGCAGGCGCAACCGCGCAGGAGTACCAGGTTGGGGGCGTTTTCGGTCGGACCTGGTCGGGCGGCGGCGCTCTAGTCGCCTTCGAGTACTACCAGCGCGGCAACTTGGCGGCCGCCGACCGAGACTATACGGCCTCAGCTGACCTGCGGCCTTTCGGCGGTACGGATCATCGGCTCACCAACGCCTTCCCGGGCAACATAGTCGGGGTGAACCCCGCGACGGGGATAAGCGGTCCTTTCTACGGAATTCCGGCCGGGCAGAACGGCATAGGACTGACGCCGACCTCATTCCGACCCGGGCAGCTTAATCTTCAAAGTCCGCAACTGGGTGTGGATCTGCTTCCGGCGACGCGGCGCGAAAGCATATATGCGGCCTTCCATCAGGAACTCACGCCGTCGATCGAGCTGTCTGGCGACTTCCGCTACGGTTGGCGGGCGTCGCGCATACTGAGCACGGCTTCGACGCCCACCATCACCATCGGGCGCAACGATCCGTTCTTCGTTTCGCCGAACGGCGCGGCCAGCAACCAGATCCAGTATTCGTTCCAGGGTGAGCTCGGAAATCAGGTGAACCGAGGCGGGCAGGAGGATTATACGGCGACATTGGGCGCCACTTGGCATCTGCCCGCCAGCTGGACGGTGCAAGGCTACGGAAGCTACTCCCAAGCGATTGACCAATCTTGGACCGTCGGCCTTTCGAACACCGCGATCCTGTCCGAGGCGCTCGGCAACGTCCCGGACAATCCGCTGACGGCCTACAGCCCCGCGCGCGATGGTTTCTTCAATCCCTATACGGGCGTCGCCGCGAACTCAGCGGCGGTGATCAATGCGCTGCGGGGGTTCACCCAGAACCGCGAACGGAGCCAAGTGGTCACCGGCGACTTGCAGGCCGATGGCAATCTATTCGCCTTGCCGGGCGGCGAAGTGAAGCTGGCGATCGGGGTGAGCGGACGACACGAGTTCTATACTCGCCATGGCATCAACTACACATCGACCGCTATCCCGACGCAGGTGACCGGGGACACCGGTGGCCGGAGCGTCGAAGCTGTGTTTACAGAGCTTCGCATACCGCTTTTCTCCGAGGTGAATGCCCGTCCAGGCTTTCAAGCTCTGGAGTTCTCCGCCGCCGTACGCGCGGAACATTACAGCGACTTCGGATGGACGGTGGACCCCAAGGTCGGCCTGCTCTGGGCGCCGGCCGACGATCTCCATATCCGGGCGACCTACGGCCGCTCGTTCCGCGCGCCTGGGCTCACCGATTTGCTTGATTCCGTCATCATCTCGCCCATCGGGCTCACCACAAAGGCCAGGACGAACGTCGAGACTCTCGCGTTCCAGGGCGGCAACCCCAACCTGACGCCAGAGACTGCAGATTCCTACACCATCGGGTTCGACTATCAGCCCCACTGGTCGCCAGGCTCCAGGCTCTCACTAACCTGGTTCGAAACCGACTATCAGAACCGCATCAGCAAACCGGTGATTAGCGACATCGGCGACGCGCTCACCGATCCCCGGTTTTCCCCGTTCGTGCAGTTCCTCGATCCAGTGAACAATCCGGCCGACCTCGCGAGGGTGAAGGCGCTCCTGGCGTCGCCGCTGGCCACCGCCACTGCTGGAGGTCATCTTCCGACCGAGTACTTCGCGATCGTCGACCTGCGAGCGGTCAACACCGGCGAGGTACTCATCCGGGGTATCGACCTCGACGCCACACACACACTTTCGATGGCCGGCGGCGATCTCTCGCTCCGCGCGAACGGCAGTTGGCTCCTCAACTACGAGCAGCGCCTCACGCCGACCGCCCCAATCAGCGAGTTTCTCGGCCAAGTGGCCTTCCCGGCGAAGTTCCGTGGCCGCGCCTCTATCGACTTCACGCGCGGCCCCTACAGCGTCATGGGAACGGCGAACTACGTCAGCGGACTGCACGACATCGCGGGCGCAAAGGTCGACGATCAGACAACCTTCGATCTCCAGCTTCGCTATCGGCCGACGCGCGGTCCGTTCGCGGGAACCACCGCGAGTCTGAGCGTCCTGAATGTCTTCGACGCCGCTCCGCCTTTCTACAACAACGCTTCGGGGTTCGGGTTCGACGCAACGAACTACACCGACCTGGGTCGCGTCATCCGGCTGCAGATCGCCAAGAGCTGGTGATGTCGGATCATCGAGCAAGTTTCAGCCGCGCGAGCGGCCGGCGGCCTTTGCCGTGGGCGCTTGGCCTCATCGCCGTGCTCGTCGCGTTCGGGGCGATGGCGCGCCCTGTCCGATTCGACGACGTACTGCGCCGCCAAGGCTTCGGCGCCATCGAGGTTACGCCGACCGGTCGCTTGCTGGTGGAAGCGCAGAGTCCGTTCGAGGCGGGCCCTCGGTTCGACTATGGCGACATGGACGTGATGTTCCGCAGCCGCCTTATGGTCGCGGATGCGGCGCACGGTGGCCGGCTTCAGCCGCTCTTTCATCAAGACACAAACGCGGGCTACGCGCTCGGCCCGGCGTCTCCGGACGGGCGGTACGTCGCGGTCTACCGCCTGGCGAAGGATCGCTATGAACTCGGCATCGTCGAGGTCGCCACTCGCCGGGCGCGCTGGCTGAGGGTGACGCCCGAGGCGCCCTACCTGACGCGGACGCTCCAATGGACCGCGGCGTCGCAGTTGTTCGCCGTCGTCCTGGAGCCGACTTCCCGTCGTTCGCCGACAGTCCTGCCCTACGATCTGCGAGCTGTCCGCCCGCAGTGGGAGTTGCCGGCCCGATGGGCGGCGTCCGCGGCCGGAAGGGCGTCCGTGACCGTCGCCGGCAGCGGTCGCTACATCGCCGATCATCCGGCGGGGCCGTCCAAGGCCGTGGTGCGGATCGCGCCGCTCAGCGGCCAAGTGACGATCCTGAGCCGGGGCGAAGCAGTCGATCTCGAAGTGTCGGCGAGCGGGCGGCACGTCGCCGTGTTGGAGGCGGCGGAGCCCGTCCCTCTCAGCGTCGACCACACCGTGCAAGGGACCTATGGGCTCGCGGTGCGGCGCGCGCGTCTTCGCGTGATTGACGTCGAAGCGGGGCGCTCGACTGTCCCCTGCCCGTCCTGCGACGTGCTGACCGGGCTGATGGCCTGGGCCCCCGACCGGGAGGCGCTGTTGGTCTTTGTCCGCGACGACGGCGCGCCCTGGACAGCCGGCCACCTCTTACGGATCGATGCCCCGACAGGAGTGGGCGCCTCAGTTCCTGGCGATGTCGCGGCGGCCCTCACCTGGCGGCCCGAGCGTGTTTCCGCAGCCTGGTGGGATGGGGATCCCCTGCTGTTCGGACGCCGACCCGGGGAGACCCGGGACGATTGGTACAGGCTATCGGGACGCGGTCCCGTCAAACTGACCAGTGACCTCGGGCAAGCGCCTCGCAACAGCATCGTGGTCGCGGGTTCCTGGTTGATCGCGGCCGCAGACGGCGGTGGATGGCGGATCGACAAGCAAGGTCACGCAATCCGGATGAACGCGGACCCGTTCCGCCCCCTGCTCCCGCGCTACGTCAACGTGCCTGCACGGACCGTCTACACGATCGGCTACGGCGAAGGCCTGGCGGGCGTGCAAGGCGAAGGCGCGGCGGCTCAAGCCGGCGTCCTTATGCCCGCCGGTCAGTTGCGCCACGCGGTCGGCCTGCCCGCGGGCGCATCGCTCGCGGCGCTGACCGACCGGGGCGCCGTGACCATCGATGGTGTCGGAAGCGGTCCGCAAACCTTGTCGTGGCGCGCGCCATCGGGGCGCGCAGCAGTTCTGGCCGCCATCAACCGTCAGCTGGCTGAGGTCACCTGGCCGAACGCTGTCCCTGTCGACCAGCCAGGCGCCGATGGCTCGATCTTGCGCCATTGGGTCTTTCTGCCGCCCAGCGCCGGGCGCGATCGGCCAGCGCCTCTGGTGGTGATCCCTTACCCAGGCAGCTCCTACCGATCCGCCCCGCAGATCTGGGCCGACGACACCATGGGCCCGGCGACGGCGCTGATCGCCGCCGGCTACGCCGTCCTGATGCCGAGCCTGCCGAGCCCCAAGGACGGCCGAGGTCCCGGTGAGGGTCTGGCGGACCGCGTCCTCGCGGCGGTGGACGCCGCCGGCGCGACGCCCGACCTGCGGGGCCGAATCGACGTGTCCCGCCTCGGCGCATGGGGACATAGCTTCGGAGGCTTCGCGGCGGTTACGCTGCTCACGCAGTCGGATCGCTTTGGCGCAGCGGTCTCGGTTGAGGGCCGTGTGGATCTTGTCAGCAGCTGGGGTCAGTTCAGCGTGGCGCGGCGCATGAACCCCGACAACGGCCCCAGCGTCTACTACTCGGCGGGTTGGGCGGAGGACCTGCAAGGCGACATGGGGGCCCCGCCGTTCTCTGCGGCGGAGCGATACATCGCGAACAGCCCGATCTTCTTCGCCGACAAGATTCACAGGCCGCTGATGCTGGTGGCGGGCGACATGGATGGGAGCCACGTCGGCCAGGCCGAGGAAATGTTCTCCGCCCTCTACCGCCAGAACAAGGATGCGGTTCTGCTGACCTATTGGGGTGAAGAGCATGGCTTCGGAAGCCCGGGAAATCTTCGCGACCTTTACCGCCGAGGGGTTGCGTTCCTGGACGCCTACCTGAAACCGCAACCTGCTACGCCGCCTGACGGCGAGGCGCATGGGCCGCATCGGGAATCCGCGTCTGCCAATGCCGTACCCACGACTCGACCGAGGCTGCTTGGAACAGGGCCAGACCATCGCCGCGCTCCATGAGGTCTTCATCTCGCAACGCGACGTCGATGGCCGCGCCGTCGAGGAGGCCAGCGTCCACCAGCACGCCACCCAGGAGGTGGTCGCGGATAGCTGGAAGGCCGCCGGCGAGACGGCGCGCATAGGCCGACGTCAGGCGACTCTTCGATCGGCGCTGCGCGACGGATTGAGGCAACCAAGCCGCGTAAGCCGCGCGGGCCAAACCTCGGTCGCGTCCAGGGCCAATCAGGCGCCAGGTGGGAATGGAAAGGCATAGTTCTACCATCGGCTGTGCCAGCAGCGGTTGAATGATGTCGGCAACTTGGCCCCGCCGGCCAAAGCCAATGGCCGCCTGTATGCTGACGAGCGCGTTGATCTGAACGGCCTTGCCCGGTGGCGCAGCGTCCAGCTGAGACAGCCAGGGGTGGGAAGGCCGAGAGGTATCCGCGCGATAGTTCGGGCCGGCGAAGGGACCTAGACTGAGATTGCGGAAGGCGTGGTGCTTTGCAAACGCCTCTCGCCAAAGCGACCACACGGAGCGCCGCAGCCAACGGGCGGTTTCAGCGTTCAAGGGATCGCGTATGGCGCGCAAGCCCCGGTCTCGCCAAAGGTCCGCGATGACCCTCGGCGACGGCATCGAAAAGAAGATGGCGTCGCCACCCTTGCCGGTGAACAGCGCCTCGGCGCCGGAACACCTCAGCCGTTCGGCGGTGTCGCGGTCGCGCAATCCGTCCAGCGCTGCGTAGATGGGACGCGCGTCCCGGCTGACGTCGGCGAATTCAAAGTCGGGGTCGTACGGCGCGCGGCTGCGGGGAACGGTCTCCATGGGTAGGCCGGCTGACCGGCAGGCGTCCGCGGCCCAGACGCGCTCGTCCGACTCCCGGCGATCACCGACATAGTGCAGGGCGCTGACGACTTTCGGTCCCGCGCCCGTCCGGTTGATCGCAGCGGCGACCAGGGAGGAATCGAAGCCCCCGGACACCTCCACCATCAGCCGCTGGTAGGGTTCGGCCAGCCGGGCCACGACGTCGTAGAGCGTCTCCGCCATGACACTCGCCCATTCGCGATCTCCCGCACCGGCTCGGGGCAGATGGTCCCGGGGCCGCCAGATGACGGTGGCGTCGGCGCCTCGAGATCCGACGGGCTGCACATCGCCTGGACAGACGACTGCAATGCCCTCCAACGCGGTCCGCGTGAGAATTGAGTCCGGGCGCGCCAGGAAGTCGGCGATAGCCGACCAATCGATCGCCAGGTGCGGCGGCAGCAGGCATGCGGGGATATCGGCCATTCCCGAGGCCACCACATGCAGGTCATTGCGACGCCAGGTATAGGCTTCCACGGTGCCGGACGGATCGCGCAGCACATGCCAGTCGCCTTCGGGCGCACGGAGCAAGGCCACGTAAGATCCCCACCCCTCGGCGCAAAGGACGCGCGCGGCGGCCGCCGGTGTTCTGGCACAGCCGTGGCCTTTTGGGCTGCGTGAAAACCGCCTTCCGAGAACGACCGAGACGCAATCGGGATCGGCTTGTACGGACATCGGCCGCTCAGGCCGGGTCCAGACTTGCAGGCGCGGCGCGCCCAGCGAGAGACGCCAACCTCGCTGACTAAGCGCCAAGATCACGTCAGGCGGCGGTCCGCTTCCGTCGGAATCCGCAGCCCAGGTGAAGGCGAGATATGACGGATGCATCAACCCACCACCATGATCGGCTCGTAGACCAGAATCCGTTCCCAGTGGTCGTCGAGGACACGGTCCCCGCTCTGGATCCAGCAATGGGCGGAGAACGGCCATGTCGATACCCCAAACACCCAGTCAGCGTGCGCCCCGCAGCGTTGGAGGAACCGGAGCAAGACGAAGCTACGGACCAGGCACTTTCGCGGGATCGGCAGCCAGGGCGCCAGCCGGTAGAAGATCACAGCGAGACGCTCAGGGTCCTGGCCGGCCGCCGAGGGAAGGCCACCGTTCAAGCCAGATTGCGACTGGGCCACAAAGGTGAGGATCTCACCGAGACTTCGCCCTCGGTATCGCCGGATGAGATCGGCGACGGCCAAACCGAGCCTAAGAATTTCGAGCGGGGTGGGCTGCGCCTGGCTCTCGGCGTCGAGACTTCGCGACGGCGGCGGGGGACGCCGAGCGGGAGACTCGAGGCCCTGCCCCGAGAGAAAGCCGGCGGTTTCGAGCGCAGAGCTGGCTTCATCGGACGGTGCGAGATGCCGGCCGTCAGGGTGCGGTCGCAGATGCGCGACGCCGTCCGGGATCGACATGTAGGCGTCCGCCCTTGTGTCGAGTAGCACGACGTCGTCGCCGAGCACGGCCAGATGGAGGTGAGGCGCCAAGGTGCGCATAAGCGATCGGCCCCGGCGTCGAAAAACAGCGCCGAGGCCTCCGGTCGCTATTCCGGCGGGAACCGCGACTGGTCGTCCTCGAGTTGGTCGCCGGTGGAGTGTTCGTTCGTCTGGGCCTTGCCGGCGCCCATCGGCAGGATGCGGAAGGCGCGGAGCGTGTTGGACGTCGTCATTGTGTCCTCCAAGTCTCTCAATGCCGCGTGATTGCGACGAGCCAAATCCACAACCCTGGGTGCGTATATTCAACCTATATTCGCACTATTTGTGCGTGCGTCCGTTTCGGGTCTCCAGGTAGGAGGCCAAGCGCGTCGCCTCGCGGATTCTGCGGCTGTAAAATTGACGCAGCTGCGACATCCATTCGCCTCGCGAAGCCTGCCGCGCGCAGAGCAGCAGAGCGTCCGCTTCGGCCGCGAGATCGGCCACAATTCGCCATTCCAGGCGCCGCACGGGGCCCAACTGGATCTGCAGCGTGCGGAACTCCCGGATCAGCACGCGGCTGCCGCTGCGGGCCACCCAGCGGCGGAATTCCTCTTCCGTGCGCGCGACCGGATCGGCTTCAGGATCGGTGAATTCCTCGGCGCCAGGCGATCGGCCGACGCGGCGGGGCTCCAAAGCGATCAACAGGTGCGCCAGGCTAATCCGATAGAGATCGGCAATGTCCGCCGCACTCAGTGCACGGACGAAGTAGCCCTGCCCCTTGCGGTCATCGACGAGGCCCTCCCCCGCCAGCCGCGAAAGAGCTTCGCGCACGGGCGTAGTGCTGAGACGCAGTTCATCGGCCACGTCCATCGCCGTGATGCGCGCGCCCGGCCCAAGGAGGCCAAGCCGCAGCCGGTCGCGCAGGACGTTGAGCGCAACGGAAAAGGGCTCGGCTTGGTCCTCTGCCATTGGACGCTCCACGCTGCCCCGTGCGGGGCGAAAGGATTGAAGAGGCGCGGCGCGGGCGTAACGTGACAAGGGCGATATTTCGCCCCGCGAGAGCTTCAGATGCGACGCCTTCTAATATTCGTAATGTACGCCACATAGTGGCGCGCGCCGCGCCGGAGCACGGCGCGCGGCTATCAGCCGCCGTTGTCCGGACGGGCTGCGATCTTCAGGCAACGGACTCCGCGCGCACGAGCCTGGTCGGCGAGGTTCAGGCAAGGCCCGAACGCGTCAGCGCCGGCCGCCGCCGCGGCGCCCAGGGATTCCGGCAGGACCAGGACGCAGACCGGCCGAAGCGCCAGAAGCTGGTCATTGGCCCGAAACGGCGCCGCTCGCCCATGACGCTCGAAATTCGGACGGGCCAGGACGATACGCACGCCCTTCTGCTGCGCCCAGCGCTTGGCCAGGCGTTCGCCGCCCTTGGCGCCGGTCACCGCCAGGCTCATCTCCGGCCACTCCGACCTTGCCCAGTTGAGGGCGTCGAAGATGCGCCGCGCATCCTCGGGCGCGTCGCTGCGGGGCGAGGCCCGGAACGCCACCACAAAGTCGCCGGCGTCGGCGTCGGCCGTCTGACGAGCCGCGCGCGCCCGCAGGGCGGTCTCCGCGTCGATCTGGGCGGCGGTGGCGTGTCCCGGCCGCGTCGAGCCCCGCCAGGGCGACCAGACTTCGCCGGTCGCTGTGGCGTAGGCGGCGGCGGCGGCGTCACGGACGATCTCCGCCGCGCGGACCGCAACGTCGGTGGCGTCGGCTTGGTGTTTGGCGTCCTGCAGCTCGACGTCGGCCACCTCGCTGCCGTCGAAGTCCCGCAGCCGCTCGGCGAGGGTGTCACGGCGCCGGTCGGCGTCACGTTCGAGCCGTTGGGCGCCCGCGTGCAGTCCGCCGATGAAGGTCTCGCAGACCACTGTGAGATGGTCTTCAAGCGCGGTGTCCATGAGGGCGTCCAGCAGTTCGGTCATCAGGGCTGCGCCGAGCTGCGCCAGCTGCGGCTCGGTGGGATGGGGGCGCGGGTCTTCGAGCGCGGCGGTGCGGGCGTCGAAGGCGTCCAAGTCGGCGGTGTTGAAGAATGAGGGATGGGGTCGCATTGAAAGCTCCTTGAGGTTGCGAGCCGAAGCTCGCGACCTCCAGCCGACCCGCGCCGCCGGGCGCCAGGGCGCCGCAGGCGGCGGCAGCGCACCCTGGCGCCCGGCGGGGCGGGGTGGCGTCGTCGCGAGACTCCGCTTCGGCGCCTCCGCGCCCCACCCCTGTTCGGCCTACCGCGCCGACCTCACGCCGCGGCCGCCGTCTCCGCCGAAGCCGCGGCCGCCAGCTGAAGGCCCTGCAGGAAGTCCGCCGCCCGCTGGGCGTGGGCTGCGGCGCTGAAGATGAACCGGCGGTCGTCGCCCAGCACCTTGATCCAGGAGGCGATGTAGCTGGCGTGGTCGGGGCGGGGCTCCAGGCCGAGCCCGAGGTCGGCGCAGAGGAAGGCCGCGCCCAGTTCTGCGACGAGCTCCTCACGCGCGTAGCCGGCGTCGCCCCATCGCTGGCGGCCGAAGTCACGATCCAGCCGGCGAGGATGGCGCGTCCAGTGGGTGCATTCGTGCGCCAGGGTCGCGTAGTAGGCCTCCGGATCGCTGAAGCATTCGAAGGGCGGCATCTGCACCCGGTCCGGACCGACGGCGTAGTAGGCCTGACTGCCGCCGTGGGAGATGTCCGCGCCTGTGGCGGCGAAGAAAGCCTCGGCGCGATCGATCCGCAGCACCGGGTCGAGCGGCGCCTCCGGAACGCCGAGAAAGCGTTCGGGAAGGGCCTCGATCTGCTCGACGTTGAAGACGGTGTAGGCCTTCAGGAACGGGATCTGGCGCTCGATGTCCTGCCCGTCATCGCCGGTCTCGGTGCGACGGATGCGGTTGGCGTAGACCACGGTCGCGCCGTGCTCGCCCCTGCGGACGTTCGCGCCCAGCGCCGATGCCTGGCGGAAGGTCATCCAGGTCGAGGCGCCGTAGCCCTTCGCCACGGCTTCCGACCAGAGCAGGATGACGTTGATGCCGCTGTAGGCTTCGCCGGTGGCGCGCAGCGGCCGGCTGACGCGACCGGCGAGATGGCCGGCGGACCACGGTCGGGTCCAGGGCCGGACGCCGCGCTCAAGGTCGGCGACGATGGCGTCGGTTATGCGGCGATAGAGATCGGGGCGCGCCGCGGCGGCGGCATCGCGGGAACGGGTCATGGCGGATCTCCGTGAGCCCTCCGCCGATCGGAGGGCGGCGCCCCGCCAGGCCCTCCCTCCACTCCGCCGGCGGCGGCTAGGCGCCGGCTCGGGCGGCCAACCTCAGGAGCTCAGCGACCGATCTGCGCCCGCCCGGCCGATAGGCGACGCCGGCATGGCCTGAGCAGTAAGGGCCGTCCTTCGCCGGCCGGCCGCAGAAGGCGAAGCCGGCCTCATGAGGATCGCCGCACGGCCAATGGCAGGCGCCCCGCGGCAGGTCTTCGAGCCGCGCCACCTGCCCGATGGCGAGCTCCGGATCGATTTCGGCCGCGGCGGCCACAGGCGCCGCCAGAGCCATGGCTGGGACCGCGCCGCGGCCGACGCCGCGTTCGGTCGGCCGCTGAAGGCGCCGAAGAGGCCGGCGCCGCGGAGCGCTCGGCGGACGCGGGATGCGCACCGGCTTCGGACGCGTGGACGAGAGGCCGAGGCGCCACGCCTTGCCGAGGACGGCGTTGCGGGTGACGCCAAGCCTCTGGGCGATCTGGCTGGCGCTGAGGTCGCCCTCTCGCCAGAGACGGGTGAGAGTCTGCACAGCCTCGGTGGACCATGGGCCGTGGTCGCGGGACGCTGGGGCCGCCGCCTCGGGACGGCCGGATGGGGACTTGCACATGGGGCGCTCCTGGCGCCCTCCGGGGATCGGACAAGCGCGCCCCTCCTGGCCCTTCCTCCGCCTCCGGCTAGTGCGGCCGCCGCGGCGGCGGCTCGCCGAAGCGCGCAACGAGGTCGGCTCGCAGCGCCTCGACCTCGGCTGCCAGGACCTGAAGCTCTGTCTCGGAAGCGCCCTGGGCCCGCACGATCAGGACGATGCAGCGGTCGACGATGGCGGTCGCCTCCGGCTGGCCGCGCACGCGCAGCCGCAGCTCGTAGAAAAAGGCCAGCTGGTCTTCCAGAACGCCTCTCCCGCGGACCAGACAAGGAACGGCCGCCGCAGACGAAGCCTGGGGCGCCGCGGCGCGCCGCGTCCAGCAACCCGGGGTCGACAAGAAGAGACCCCCGCGGCAGGCGCGGGGGCCAGGTGGATGGCGAGGGCCTAGAGGCTATTCGGCGGCGATCGCCTCAGGGGAGACCGACTGGGGCGCCTTGCGCAGCGCCTGGGCGGCGGCCCGCGAGCGCGCGGCGGGCGTGCAGGGCCGGCGCGTGTAGGCGCTGGCCGGGAAGCCCATCCAGCGCGGGGTCCAGGCCTCGACCTTCGGCCGGTCGCCTTCGCCGGTCAGGTAGTCGCGCAGGATGCCCTTCTGGGTCTTGATCTTCTCGGTGAGATTGCCCTCGGCGACCTTGCGGCCGCCCACCTCGCGGAGCATGGCGTTGATGGTCTCGCGGTCGCGGACCAGCTCCAGGAAGACCTCGTCCGGACGCCAGACCTGGGCGATGTCGGTCTTCAGCCAGGCGCCGGCCGCCTCCGCCTCGATCCCGCCGGGCGCCAGGCTGTCGGCCATGACCACCGCGGCGATGTCCGCCACCGCCTCGTCGGTGAGGCTGAGCAGTTTGGCGAAGAGCTCGGCCGCACCCCCGAACCGGTAACCGAGCAGCCCGCGCCGCGACACGTCGAGGCCGAGATCCTGGGCCATGGCCTTGCGGCGCACGGCGAAGGCCTCGACCGCGGCATTGGCCGCGAGGCTTCCCGCCAGCGCGGGGTCGCCGGGCCGGACGTCGCCGCCGTCCACCTTCCAGTTGCCGGCGCCGACGATGGCGTGGGCCAGGAGAAGCCGCAGCGCCGCGCCCGGGTTGTTGACCAGGTCCATGCGGACCGCCGCGTGGCGGTGCAGGTCGATATAGGTCTGCTGCGCCGAGGTGATCTCCGAGCGGACCGTCGAGGGCGGGGCCTCGCCGGACGCGGAGCGGGCCGCGCGTTCGGCGGCGGCGCGGGCGCGCTTGGCCTCCTTGCGGGTCAGCCATCCCTCATGGATCGTCACCTCACCCTTGCCGCTCACCTGGATGTAGACCCGGCCGCCCTCGGCCTTGCCGACCCGGTCATGTTCGTAGGGGTAGAACTGCTGGCCGGCCGCCATCACCTCGACGTCGGTCCAGCCCTGCTCCCGCAGGGCCTCGACGCGCTCGGCGATGGCTGCGTTCTGCATGTGCCAGAACCAGTCGGCGTCGGTGAAGTAGCAGTCCTCGCCGAACAGATCGGCGATCACCTGTCCGGGATAGCCCTCGATCGAGAAGAGCGCGTTCTTGGTCGGGATCGAGGCGCCGCCGAAGAGCCAGGCCTTGAGCTGTGAGCCCTCCGGCGCGTGCTGGTCCGGATCGTCGAACAGGACGAGCCACGCCTTCTGCTGGGACTTGGTGGCCAGGGTCAGCTGGCGGACGGTCGCCACATCGATCTCCTCGCGGCGGTAGAGGTTGCGCACCCGCGGCAGGAGGTTGCCCAGGGCCAGGGTCCGCTTCACCACCACGTCGGACATGTGGAAGGTCGCCGCGATCTGCTCGAGGCTGCGCCCCGCCTTCACCAGCCGGGTGAAGGTCTCCCAGCAGGTCACCTCGTCGGGCGGCAGGCGCCCGAGGTTCTCGATCAGCGAGGCCTCGATGGCGGCCGCGTCGTCGCCGGACTCCAGGATGGCGATCGGCACTGGGTCGATCTCGACGCCCTCCGCCAGCGCCGCCTGGGCGGCGTACATCCGTCGCGCGCCGGCCACCACTTCGTAGACATCGGGAACCACCTCGCCGTCGGCGACGGTCTCAAACACCAGCAGGGTCAGCAGCACACCGCGCTGGCGCACCGACGGCAGGATGTCGGAGACGTCTGGCGGCGGGCGGCCGTGGTTCATGTTGAGCGGGGAGACGCTCATCTTGCGGGGATCGGCAAAGGCGAGTCTCATGGTCGAACTCCTGGTCAGGGGTGTGAACCGGTCCCGTCCGTGACGTGTGGAGACGGCGGGCGGGGCCGGGGTGCGCCGGGATCGGCGCGGTCGCATCCGCCGAGGCGGCGGGCGCGGTGTCGCGGCGGGCCGCTACCCGCCGGCGAACGGTCAGTCGCCGGAGGGCGGCGTGAAGGCGGAAGGCGGCACGCGGTCGATGTAGGCCTCCGCCGCGCCGATCGAGCCGTGATCGCGGGCCAGGTCGGCCCAGACCGACAGCGGGAGGCGGCCCTGGAAGTGGACGTCGCGCTCGATGGCCAGGCCGCCGGGCAAGCGCACGGCGGTGATCTCCGAGAGGCAGACGTAGCCCAGCTCCGCGAAGCCCATGTCGAGGTCGCAGAGCCCGAACAGGGTGTCGCCGTCGGGCTGGATCTCGGTGATCAGCCAGGTCCCCACGCCCACGGGATTGAACAGCTTCAGGACGGGGACCGGATCGATGGAATCGCCCGCCTCGGCGTTGGCGTGCAGACGCGCGAGCAGGTCGTCGGGGATCAGGGAAGAGGTCATGGCCGCAGCCTCCGGGCCGGCGATCCGGACCACCCGTCCGCCTCGCCCGCCCGCTCCGTCCCTTCCTCCGCCCTCCCCAACCCCAGCTCGATCGGCGGCGTGTCGCCATCTACGACCAGCGGCGGCGCCTCAAAATCGGCCGCCTCGAAATGGGCGATGATCGCCTCGAACGATCCGAGCTGTTCGACCGTCGCGCGGTCGATCACGACCTCATCGTCGTCGTCGGCTGCGTAGGACCGGGGTTCGCCCTGACCGGTGAAGACCACCCGCTTGGCCCCCAATCGCCCCGGATAGGACCCCGACCATCTGACGAACGGCAAACTCTTGCCGACGCACCAGGCCTCCAGTTCGTCGAACCGGCCCCAAGCCACCTCGTGAGCATAGAGACTGAGCGGTTCGCCGACGGTTCGGTGGTGCGGCTCGAACCGCTCGCCGTCCCATTCGGTCGACAGGCCTTCGCCGACGATGATCTCGGAGAGTTCGACATAGGCCGGCGCATCGACAACCCCGCCCACCGTGATCGACGCGGAAACACGATCAGCCATCTTATCCTCCTGGAGTTGGCGGCCCTGAGCCTGACCGCGGCCACGCCAAGGCTGCGGGTCACGGAGCCAGCGATCCGGACCACCCGTCCGCCATGCCCGCCCTCTCCGTCCCTTCCTCCCCCTCCCGGGCCGCCAGGAGCGCCAGCAGAGCCTCGTTCCAGTCGCGATGCGGCGCCGGGGGCCAGCAGATCCGGCAGGCGAGCCCGGCCTGCCGCAGCCGGCGCAGCAGACGCCAGGCGGCCCGCGCGCCGGCCGGGTCACGATCTGCAGCGATCACCACTGACGTGACGCCAGGCGGCGGCGTCCACAGCGCCAGGGCGCCGGCCGCCAGCAACGCCCAGGCCGGCAGCGACAGGAGCCGCGCCGCCGAGAGCGCGCTCGGCACGCCCTCCGCCACCAGCAGCTCCGCCCCGGGCGCGTGCAGACGCACGGCGGCGCCCAGCGGGCGACGGCCGATGGTCTTGCGCGGCGTGGGAACGTGCGCCCGCTGTCCGAGCGCGGTCAGGTACGTGACTTCCACGCCCGTGAGTTCGCCGGCCGTGTCGCGGATGGCTGCCATCAGGGCGGGCCGTCGCGTCCCGTGGTCGAGATAGAGGGCGCTGGGGGCGGACGGATGCGACCGCAGCTCCCGGGACCAGGGTCCGCAGAGGCCGCGGCCGCGCAGGTGCCGATCGGCGGGCGTTCCTGCGACCGGCGATCCCTGCGACCAGAGCCTCGCGGCCGCCCGGATCCGCGCGCCCGGCGGCGGCGGCCCGGCGTCCGCAATAGGGGGCGCGGCGCCCAGCAGCTTGCCGGTGTCGTCGAGCAAGCGGCGCTTGCGCAGATCGTCCCGAACGCGGCGCCAGTCGTCGCCCGCGAACGAGTGGATCAGCACCCGGCCGCCGTCGAGCGCCAGGGACACCGAGCGGTCCGTGCGGCTGTGCCCCGGGCCGGGCACACAGGCCCGCGCGCCGCCGGCATAGAGATCGCCCCCGAGCGCGCGGACGATCTCGGCGAGGCCGCGGCGGGTCACAGCAACCCGCGGGCGCTGAAGCTCACCACCGCGCGGCCGGCCACCAGCAGGTGATCGTGCACGGCGATCCGCAAGGCGCGCGCGGCGGCGAGGATCTGCCGCGTGGCGTCGACGTCCGCAGCCGTCGGCTCGATCGCGCCGGTGGGACGGTTTCGCACCAGCACCAGCCCGGAGGCGTCGAGCTCCAGGGCGCGGCGCATGATCTCACGCGGATAGATCGGCGCATGATCCACCGTGCCCTGCGCCATCCGTTCGTCACGCAGCAGGCGGTGCGCCTTGTCGAGGAACAGGACCCGAAACTGCTCGCGCCGCTCGGCGGCCAGGACCGCCTGGAGGTAGTCCGCGACGGCCGACCGATCCGGCAGCATCGGGTAGACCCGCAAGGGCGCGCGCAGCGCCCGGACCTGCAGCTCGTGCAGCACCTCGATGTCGTCGGCGATGGCCGGCGTGGAGGCCGCCCGCAGGGCGGCGCCGGACGCGGCCAACAGGTCCGGCAGCGACCCGAACTCGGCCAACAGACGCTCGGCCCAGCCGAAGGCGGCGCGGCCGGCGCCGCGCCGCAGGGCGAAGGCCAGGCACTCGGCGGTGTCGAGCGCCTCGGCCCCCGACCGCTCCAGGCGGTCGCGAAGCTCCTCGAAGTCCGCGGCGGCGGGATTGGGAACATGCGGCATGACGGCCTCCCGGACGTCTGCGGCCCCCTCAGCGGGACCGCTCCGCGATGCCCTTCCTCCCCCTCCTCAGCGGGGGCGTTGCGGGGGCGCCGTCCCCGCTGAAGGGGTCGGCCGAGACCGCCGGGCCCAGCCTGGGGGGCTCGGCCGCAGGGGAAGAAGCTATGGGGCCGGTGCTGATCATCTGACAGCATCGCCGCTTCTTCCATCCAACGGAGATGCCCCGATGAAGCAAGTTGATGATCTGAGCCGCTCGCTTGTGGCCTTTGACCAAGAGTCCGCAATGGTCGCAGTGATCGAGTTGAGTAACGCAAGCTGGCTGGTCGCCGGCACATTGCCCGGCGTTGCGCGTCGGCCGCTGAAGAAGCTGGACCCCGACCCGGATGCGCTGGAGCAGCTGCTGACGCGCTGGCGGATCGAGGCGGAGAGCGCCGGCCGGTCGATCAGCCGGATGATTGTCGCCTACGAAGCCGGCCGCGATGGATTCTGGCTCGCGAGGTGGCTGCAAGCCCGAGCCTTTGAGACCCATGTGATCCACCCGACCAGCGTTGCGGTCTCGCGGGAGCATCGCCGATCTAAGACCGACCGACTGGACTCCGCCATGCTCATGCGGGTGTTTTTCGGCTGGCTGCGGGGCGAGCGCGGCCATTGCAGCATGGTCGCCGTCCCCAGCATTGAGGAGGAGGACGCCAAACGGCCCAGCCGCGAGCGCGAGAGCCTAGTCGGCGAGCGGACCCGGATTATCAACAGCGTCAAGTCCGGCCTGCTTCGGCTCGGTGTACGCGGCTTCAACCCGGCGCTGCGCCGGGCGGTCAAGCAGCTGGAGACCCTGGTGACCCCGGAGGGCGCAGCCTTGCCGCGCAACACCCTGGACGAGATCCGCCGCGACCTGGCCCGCCTGGCCGTGGTGCGCGAGCAAATCGAGGCCATCGAGCGCGACCGGCTGGCGCGCCTGCAGCAGGAGCCGCAGTCGCGGTCCAACGCCATGGTCGTGCTCCTGGCCCGTGTTGTCGGCGTTGGCCTGGAGACCGCCGACATGCTGGTCCAGGAGGTGCTATCGCGACCGCTGCGGGATCGCCGGGCCGTTGCGCGCTACGCCGGTCTGACCGGCTCGCCCGACGAGAGCGGGGCCCGGCGACGAGAGAAGGGCCTGGCCAAGTCCGGCAACGCCCGCGTGCGCCGCGGCCTGATCCAGTTGGCTTGGCGGTTCCTGATGTTCCAGAAGGGCAGCGGCCTGGCGGCTTGGTATCGCTACCGGACCGAGGCGGCCCCAACCCGGCGCAAGACATTGATCGTCGCCCTGGCCCGCAAACTGCTGATCGCGTTCTGGCGGCTGGTGACGACAGGCACCGTGCCGGACGGCCTCATCCTGCGAGCAGCTTAAGGCAGGCGCTGTTCAGCAGGGACGACAGAGCTTAGGCGGCGATCGCAGGCGCGGACGTCGTCGGTCAAGATCCGAGGTGGCGGTGACACGAGGAACGCCGTGGCCAATATGCCGAGGGAAGAATGTGCCCGCCGCCTCGGAGCCTCGCACTCGAAGCGAATGGCTGCTTCATGGTCCGGGTCCCCAGCGGACCTAACCGAATACAAGGTTGCGGTGCGACTATCGCGCCCGACAGCGAGCTCCCCTCGGATCAAGATCACGAGCTTCGCTGCTTGCTAGCCTTTCGTGGTAGTTCACGTGTCGATGGCGTGAACCTTGCCATCACGCAGATGCCAGATGGTGTCTTGTGGGACTGGGAGGCAAAGAGTTTCCCCGCAAGACAGCCCGAGATAGGCACCTCGGATAAGTCGTCCCACTAGTCCATGAGAAATAGCGACGACCGGGCCACGTTGGTCGTTGAGCCAACTTATCACGCGCGCGAGAACCATCTCATAGGTTTCGCCGTCAGGAGCCCTGAAGTACCAGTCGAACGCGGTTGCACCATCGAGCCGACCGGGCCATCCGTTGTCGATGTCAGCATGGATCAAGCCGTCCCAAGATCCGATGGTCACCTCCTGAAGGCGTTCCTCCAATCGAAGCGCAGAGTAGTTGCCTAGGGGGCCGATTATCTCGGCAGTTTCGCGTGTGCGGCCGAGGGGGCTGACATGCAATTCTACCGGCGGGGTTCCCCTAAATTGCTCCGCAAGCCGCCGCCCTACTCTTAGCGCCTGGGCCCGCCCGTCCGGGGTGAGGGGCGAGTCCATCTGGCCTTGGTAGCGCCCTTCCGCATTCCACTCCGTCTCGCCATGCCGAATTAGAAAAATCTCGCGCGACGCCACCGCTCGCCCCCAATGCCGATCATTCGTCGAATGATCGGCGCGAACTTCGTTACCAATGGGTTTCTAGCAACCTGCGCAACCTGACCGCCCGATACTTCAGGGGGTCCTCCGCACAGGTCGATTGGCCGGTTGGGACCTGGCCGCGCGTGGACATCATCGACCTGCAGCGCATCGCGCCTTGACATCGATTTCCCCATACAAGGCTTTCCCCCACGGATTTTTCAGGGACTGCATCCGGCCACGGCGCAGCGCACCCATTCCAACGGGACGTCAGCCTGGGCCGCCGGTGCGCCTTGCTAGCCGTCGGTCTTGAATGGCGAGGTCTTGTCTTCCACCACCTCGGCCCAGAAGCGGGTGGTCTGAGCGAAGCCGCCGAACTGCATGCCCCAGCCGGTGACGCGCGAGATCGCATAGTCCTTCCCGGCGGTCGGCGGTATCTTGCCGTGGGCCAGGGCCACGGCCTTTTCCAGCGTCCCGGCGACGCCGGTGTAGGTTTTCTCACCCATGACGGTCTCCAGCCGGGCTCACGGCGTCGAGGCGCAGACGCCAGGATGGACGAGCACCGCCCAATCCTTCTCCGCCCAGCACAGGCTTTTGTAGGTCTTCTCTTTTCCCGTCGTCAGGCTCTTGCCGCAGGCCGGTGGGACCCCCGGACAACGCTTCTCGCCGTCGCCGACGCAAGCTCCCTCGTGCAGGATCGGCGCCTTCGCCTTGTCGGCGAGGCAGGCGTTGTCGAAGGTCTTGGAGCCTTCGGGTTTCACCAGCCCGCACACCGGCATGTGAAGCGCCGGGCAGACCTTGTCGGCGGCATGGGCCGCCCCGGCGACCAGCAGCACCGCACCGGCCACGACGCCGACCGCCATCTTCATCCTCATGACGTCCTCCCCTGACGCGGGCCTGGCGCCCGCAAGTCTCCGCTATTTGGCGGTCCCGCAGGCGATGGGATGATCGACCTTCTCGGGCTTGAAATTCTCCAGCAGCACGCCCTGCTGGCAGGTCGTCGCATTGCTGCTCACGGTGGCTTTTCCCTGGGCGAAGGCGCCGATCCTCAAACCGAGGCCGGACACGTCGTAGGTGACGCCCGCGGTCTGGACCATCATGCACTTCGCGCCCTCAACGCCCTTCCGGACGCAGCCCTGGATGTGGACCACGTCTCCGGGTTTCGGCTTCGGCGCCGCGGCGGCCGGAGCACTGGCGACGCTGATCAGGGCAAAGGCCCCGACGAAGACGATCCCGATCTTGGCGAGCATTCCCGGCCTCCCATCTGGCTGGGCGCGTCTTGGGATTGCACCGCCTGATGGTCACCAGGCGCCCCGCCATACGCACCGTCAGCGAACATGGTTCTACAATTCCAGATTTCATGTCAACAAGAGTCGCGCTTCGGTCGAGTCGGCGAGCGCGGCCTTGGCCTGGAGAGATCGCGAGCCTCGTCACGCGACAGGGGGACATCATGCCTATGCGCCGGTTGGTTCATCGCCTGAGCCTTGGGCTCGCCGTTGCCATCCTCACCGCCAGCCTGGCGGCCTTTGCCGCCGCGCCGGCGGCCGCAGCGCCGCCGGCGCGAATGCCCTGCTCGCCCCTCGCCAATGCCCCGGTCGGCAAGGTCTATCTCCTGCCGGCCTCGACCTGCGACGTCACCGGCCTGGCGATCGCCGTCCATGACGGCCACTTCCGAGAGCTCTATGGGCCGCAGGTCTACGGCCCGACCCAAGTCTCCGAGATCCTCGACCTGCTGCATTCGGTCGACGGCAAATTGCGCGACGCTGCGACCGCACGCCTGAAGGCCCGGACCTGCGCGCCGGACGCTCCGTCCTGCCGCGCGACCTTGAAGGTCCTGATGTTCGCGCATGGCGGACTGGTCAACCAGGACAGCGCCCTGGACGAGGCCTCGCGGATCGCCCCCGGCGCGCTCGCCGACGGCTATCAGCCGATCTTCCTGATCTGGAACTCGGGGCTGTTCGAGAGCTACGGCGAGCGGCTGTGCTGCGTGCTCGAAGGCGAGCAGAGCAAGCGCGGCGTCATCTACTTCCTTCCGGCGCGCCTGTTCGCCGACGTGGTCGGGGGCGCCGCACGGGTGCCGGAACTGATCGGCCAGCAGGTGCTGCGCTTCAACGACAGCGTCCTGCAGACCCATGGCACCCAATATTACATCTCGAAGCAGGACCCGGCCCTGCTCTGCGGCCTGTTCTGGGCGGCGGGCTGCCAGCACATCAACTACCCCAGGCTCGACGACTACCGCACGCTCAACTCCCTGGACGAGAAGCCGCAGGAGAACTCGCTCGGCTACCGGGTCCTGGCCCCGGTCCGGCTCGGGACGACGGCGCTTTCCCAGGTCGGGACCCAGGACTGGGACGACATGGTCCGGCGCACTCACCTGGCCCTTCAGCCGCCCCTGCTCAGCATCGCCGCCAACCCCTACGCGCTGATCGTCAGGGCGGAGGGGATCACCGATCACTGCGACGACCTCACCCGAAGCGAGCTGGCCAGCGTCACCGACCGCGCCGACGCCGGCGCCACGCTGGTCGCCGCCGAGCACGAAGCGCCGCAGGCGAAGCGCTTCGACGTCGAGAGCGAGGGCGGCTTCGCGATCTTCCTCGACCACTTCGCCTGCGAGCTGCAGCAGGGCTTCGGCGCGCCGGGCGGCGACAAGCTCGACGTTGAGCTCACCTATGTCGGCCACTCGATGGGCGCGATCGTCGGCGACGAGGTACTGAGCTCCCACCCCGACCTTCCCTGGAAGCGGATCGTCTACATGGCCGCGGCGGATTCCATCCGCGACTTCCGGGCCTATGTCGCCCCGGTCCTCGCCTGTGCAGGGACGGGAAACCGCGACCGCTGCCTCGACGGGGACGTCCAGTTCTTCAACCTCTCCCTGCATCCGCTCGCCGAGTCCCACGACCTCGAATACTGGGGGATCCTGCCGGAGGGCAGTTTGCTGGAATGGATCGACGAGATGTTCGCCGGCCCCACCAGCGTGGACGAGCGGCGCTTCGGCAAATGGACCAATGTCGAGAAGGGCCTGGGCTTCTTCCCGGACAAGGCCCGCGCGCGGATGACTTTCCGGGTCTTCCCCGCCCAGTCCAACCTGCGCGACCGCAAGGGCGATGAGCTGGCGCTCTACAACCGGCAATGCGGCGCGGGCGGAAGCGACCCCCTTCCGCCACGCTGCCACCCGATCATGCACGGCCAGTTCACCGACTATTCCTTCTGGCGCGACGCCTATCTCTGCGACCCGGGCGCGGACTCCAAAACTTGTGCCGGTCTTGCCGGGCCACCGGCGTTACCGGCGCATCCCTAGGCCGGGCCAGGCGCCATGAAGCCCGCATTCGGCCTCGACGAGCTTGTCCATCAAATCGACATGGCCACCAAAGCCCTGTGCGATCTGCTCACGCGCGCGAACGACTACAGGGCCACGCCGATCGACGTGGAATATCTGCTGACGAGCAAGATCTTCGAGACCCTGCTGGAGGCGGGGTACACGGCGCGGGCTGAACATCTCAACCGGATGGCGACGGGTCCCTTGCGCAAAGCCGTGCGGAAATTCTTCGGATCGACGCGCACCGACGTCGCGGTGCTCGACGGGCCCTTTGTGCGGGCGCTTATCGAAGTGAAGATCGAAGTCACCACCCCGGCCAAGGTGGTCGCCGACATGAAGAAGATCGCCCGCACGCTGCGTGCGCGACACCGCGGACAGCCGAACCCGCTGGGCGCGGTCGTCTTCCAAACCTACGTCGGCCATGGGAAAAAGCCGCTGAGCGAGGCTGAGGCTCTGGCAAGGGCGTCGGAAATCGAGGCCGGGCTTCGCGACAGCCTTCGATCGTTCGCTGACCGCCATGCCGACTTCGAGATCGACCTCAAGACCCTGCGCGGCCCGGATGCAGGCCTGTCGCCGATCGAACTCTTCACGGAATTCGACGAGGCGAACCCGGACACACCGATCCAATACCTCGAGCACGGGGCGACGTGCCTGTGCTTCTACGTCGTCACGCTCCAACCGAGGGCTGTCGCCGGTCCCGACCTCACCGGACTGACCCCGTTCCAGGCCATGAAGGCCAGACAGCAGTGGGCGCGCGACAACCCCTACGATCCGAAACAGGACGAGGACTGAGCCGCCGCCAGGTCAGGCCGCCTTGAAGCAGCCCGGCCGCCAGAGCCTGATCGGCGTCGGCGGGGTGTCGAACACCGCCCGCGGGACGGTGGTGGTGAAGGCCAGCACGGCGAAGGATTGCCGGAACGTGCCGAGGAACATGCCGATCGTCCCCTCCTCTCCGACCGCGTAGGCGTATTCGAACTGGTCGCCGACGTGGAACTTGCCGCGCCGCAGGGTATCGGGCGGCCCGACGACGTCCCAGGCGTCCGCTGGGAAACTGCCGTCGAGAGCGTCGGCGTTGGAGTACCAGCGCGCCGCGACCACCCCACCTGGACCGATGGGGCGGCCGGAGAATTCGAAGTGCATCGCAAACCCGAACTTCGCCGCGAAGCGCTCGAGGTGCTCGCTCACGATCGGGCCGCTGACCCGTAGCGCGTGGGCGCCGGACGGCACGCGCGCCCGGACGGATCGATGCCATTCCGGGGTCCCAGCCATCTCCTCCAGCAGGCCCGGCACGTTGTTGGACACGCCCTGCAGGTACTTGCGGATTTCCGCCTTCGCCGCGTCGGACGTCGAGTCTGGCAGGATGCGGCTCATCAGGGCCGCCACCTGATCGGTGGCGGCCGTCCCGGCGTTGCAGGCCTCGCAGCAGGGGAATTCCAGGCCCTGCGGCCGCAGCTTGCCGGTGAACACCGAGCGCGGCGGCATGTGGTCCAGCGTCGTCGCCGGCTCGGCCAGGGCGCAGTAGATGCATCCATCAGCGACGGCCAGGCGCTGGGCCTGCGTCAGTCGCCGCCGCTTCGCTTCACCCATGGTCTAGGCCTCAGGCTTTCCGCGCCTCGCGCAATGGAACATGGGCTGCAAAACCTGCCCCGGATTTCGAGATCCAGATCTAGGCTCGCGGACGGTGCGTCTCTTCGCCCTGCGCCGCGCGCTCGTTGAGCATCTTGGCGGTATGCGCCGCGTCAGCTTCCGACATCCCGTCCTGGGGCGTCATGGCGATCACCGCCGTCTCGCCGCTCAGCACATCGACGACGCGGAAACCCTTGGCGGTCGGCCGGATCACAAAGGGGTCGATGACTCGGCTGTCCATGAACCCAGTCTGTCCCAGCGCCTTGACTCCCGCAAGATCGAATGAGAACAAAGTGTGAACTTGAGGTGAGATGTGCGCGATGGGCTGCCGCCCGGCTGGACCAGCAGCAATGGGATCGTGGGCCCCGGCGAGCGGGTGGCCGACTTCGCCGCGCGCGGCCAGCCGGTCAAGGGCGTCTGCCGCTCCCAGGGCTGCTTCCGGCGGGTCGAGCTCGACGCCCCGGCGCTCTGCAAGGGCGGCCTGGCGGCGCTCTCCATGCGCCAAGTGCAGAAGCTCTGGATGTGCCAGCGGCTCGATGGCTGCGGCCTCGACTTCCACAACGAGCCCCCCGCTGTCCCGCTGCGCCTGGAGCTGTTCATCGGCCGCCCGAACATCCGCCTGCGGCTGCGCTGCCGGGGCGGCGGCTGCAAGTTCTTCCGACTCTATGCCGTGGAGCAGATCATCGCCGGGCTGGAGCAGCGCAAGAAGGGCGGCGGCCGCACCGAGGTGGCGGCGCTGGGGGCCCTGATGACCACCGCCTGCCCGACCTGCAAGAAGACCAACTGGGCCGCCGAGGTCCTCTACGTCGACACCGACACCATGGGGTGGAAGGCGCTCGGCGAGAAGGCGTTCGGCTCCATCCCGGCGCGGACGGCGCCATGAGGCCGCAGCCCGTCCCCGCCACCGGTGCGCTCAAGTTGATCGACCACCGCCGCTACCCAGGCAGCCGGGTCTATCTGACCTGCGCGCTCTGCGGCTGGACCAAGGGCTATAGCGCGCAGCGCATCATCGACCGGCTGCGGGCGCTGCGCGGCGGCGGCCACGACACCGCGGTGGGGGTGGTGGCCAAGCGCGTCGCCTGGCCCTGTCCGGGCTGCGGGCGGGTGAAGTGGCGCAGCGACCTGGCCTGGCCTCCGGGGATGCAGGAGAGCGAGATCAGGCGCCTGGCCAACCAGTACCGGAGCTGACCCGGGATGATGTTCCAGAACCTGCATCGGATGATGGCCAACGGGGGCACGCTGAAGATCGCATGCGAAACCGAGGCCTGCGGACACACCGCCGCCCTGTCCCGCGCCGACGCGTTCAGACTGCTCGGCCCGGACTCCATCCCGCACGATGTGCGCCGCAAACTCCGCTGCACGAAGTGCGGCGCCGGCTACCCGCGGGTATGGATCTGAACCCGCGCCAGACCGGAAACGGGCCATCGCCAGAGGTGCGGCACTGCGCCGTCGAAGCCCACGCCGGGCCGGATTGCGCGCCGTTGTGAAATGCCGGCATACAATTGCACGTTGACGGGAGAGCTTGACCGTACAATCGTTTGGAGAACGGGCGGGGGAAACAGAATGAGACTTTTCAAATCACTAGCGTTCGCTGCGGCGATCTCTCTCGCGGCGGTTGGTGTTGGCCACGCCAAGGGCGGCGGCCATGGCGGATCGCACGCGGCTAAGTCGGCAAGCGAGAAATCGACCGCCACCACCGGCGATCACGTGGTCCACAGCTACGTGAAAAAAGATGGGACCGTCGTTCAGAGCTATCATGCGACCAATCCCAACGGCACGCGGAACGACAACTACTCCACGCGCGGCAATGTGAATCCCTACACCGGCGAACCGGGCAGCAAGCCCCGCGATGGTGAGGGTCCGAAGTGATGACTGTCGTGGGCCGCCGACTCGTCGTCGGTGCGCTCGTGTCGCTTCTCGCTGCAGGCGCGGTCGAGGCTCGGCCCCACAAGCATCATGCGGTCGCTGCGCCGGCGAACGGATCGAGCGACGCCTACTACACAAACGTGAGCGGCCATCAGGTCCACCGGCCGGTGCATGCGTCGTCACGGCCGGCGGGCGCGTCCGCGCAGTGCGGCGACGGTTCCTACAGTTTCAGCGAGCATCATCGCGGAACCTGCTCCCACCACGGCGGCGTCGCGAGGTGGTACTAAGATCCATGGGTTGGCTGCCCCGCAGCATCGCCGCCTGCTTGGCGCTTTCCGCCGCAGCCTGTTCGCCCAAGGCCGAGACGAGCAGCCCGCCCCCAATCGCCGACTCCGCCATGGCTCCGGTGTCGGGCGACCGGTCCGGACAGGTGGCGCTGCTCCAGAACTGCGGCAGCTCACAAACCTCGGTCTATACGGCTCTCCAGGGGAGCGACCGTGAGGCCATCCTCGAAACCCTCGGGGCCGCGCATAGAGCTTGCAAACTCGTCGCCGCAAAGCTCCGCAAGCAGCCGATCCCGACGATCAATTCCCGGGAGGCGGCCAACGGCATCGATCAGATCACGGCGGGGCTCGATCAGATCGCCGCCGCGGTCCGCATCATGGACAGCTCCCCAGGACGCGCGAAGGCGAAGGCGCAAGCGGGCATGAAGACCTACAAGCTTGGATTGGACCATCTGACCCACGCTCAGCTGGGCCCCTAGCGCTCGCACTTACTGTCCGCCGTGAGGTCTTCGTCGGCGAAACTCCGGTAGCATTCCAGCCGCCGGTGATCGGCCCGCCAGCCAACCGCCAGCGCGCCGCAGGCGAACGCCAGCGCCGCCAAGGCGAAGACCAGAGCGCTATGCCGCGCCACGCGCGGCGGCCATCAAAGGCGCCATCGCCCAAACCGGCGGCCTCACTTGATGTGGCAGACCTTGTCCATGGCGATGCAGGCCTTGCCGCAGGGCTTCCCCTTCTTGCAGCTGGGGGCGCCGGCGGCCGGCGCCGCGGCGGGTTTGCAGACGTCCATCTTGGCCAACTTGCCCTTGGCGTCGTGGCAGTTGCCCTTGGCGTCGATGGTCTGGGCCGAAGCCGTGCTGGCGAGCGCCAGAGCCGCGATCAGGGCGAGTGCGCGAAGCATGGTGGTTCCTCCCAATTGTGAAGACGGTCGCACCTGAGTGTGACGGCTGCAAGCTAGGCCACAAGGAGCGAAGAAGCGGACCCGAATGAGAACATAAGCGGAACATTTTGCATGGCGGCGGATTGGGATTGTGGCTAGCTGAGACGAGAGAACTACCTTCGACCATCGCCCGAACGGGCGAGACCGAGCCCCGCCATGCCCCCACGCCCCCTGCCCGAAGACGACCTGATCCTCAAGCGTCCGCCGCAACGCTGGCTGGACAGCTTCCGTATCCAGGATGTCGGCCACGACACGGTCGGCAGCTACATCGAGCGCCGGTTTTCGCTGTGCATCTTCTGCGTCGAGTGCCCGCGGGTGATCGAGTGGGCGCCGGCGGAACTGGCCAACCGCTTCGGCGAGCGTCCGGGATTGCGGATCGCCGACATCGCGACGCGGCTCACCTGCACCTGCGGCTCGCAGCACATCGCGGTCGGGCCGCGCTACAACAAGCTCACCGAGACGGAGCGCCGAGCGCGGGCCGAGGCCCAGGTCGCCTGAACCAATGATCCATTCCTATCACGTCGAGCGCCGCAGCTCCGGCGCCGGGCGGCCGGACTATTTCGTCCGCCGCACCGGGCGGCGACCCTGGCTGGAGGTGATGCCGGACAACCTACCCGCCTTCGACGGGCCGGACGCCTGGTTCGAGGTCGAGAAGCTGCCGGGCAAGCCGCTGCGCTTCATCAAGCAGACGCCAAGGCCGGCGGGCCTATGACGCGCCGCCTAGGCCAAGGCCCCGACCGTGGCGCCGGAGCTGGCGGCCTCGTCCTTCTTGCCGCCGCGGGCCACGACCTTGAGCGCTCCGTCCGGCAGCGGCCGCTGCAGGTGAGCGACCGCCGCCCAGGGCTTGTCGCTCACCCACTCGTCCCATTCCGCCGCCTCGGTGAGGATCACCGGCATGGCCTTGGTGTGCACCGCGCCCACATCGGCGTTCGCGTCCGTGGTCAGGAAGGCGAAGAGGTCGCACGTCACCATGCCCTCGGAGATTTTCCGTACGCAGGTCCAGCCGGTCCAGATCCCGGCGAAGAAGGCGAGCGGCCGGGACTCGTCGAGCGCGAACCAGGTGTTCTCCTTGGAGCCGCTCACCTGATCGGGCTCGGCGAAGGAAGTCATCGGCACAAGGCAGCGGTTGGCGGGCTCCAACCAGCGTGTCCAATGCTTGCTCGTGGTGTTGCGGACATTGGTGGTGCCACGGTCCGGCTCCATCTTGAGCAGCTCGTTGAAGTCGAACTCCTTGCCCTTCGCCCGCAGGCCGTCGGCCCGCTTCTTGGCGGCCATGAACAGCGCCTGGCTGGAGGACGGCATGCCCCAGCGCAGGTCGCGCATGACTCGCCGCCCGGCTCCGTCCTTCAGCACCACCGGCGCCGCATAGTCCGGATGGACGCCCGACATCGGCGGGGCGTTGTGGTTGAGATCGGCGGCCAGGTCCGCCCAGCGGGCGATCTCCGCGCGGCTGCTCATGACGGAATAGAGATTGCAGATGTGGACGGCCCCCCACTTGTCAGGATGGTAGCAGACAGTCTGACCTGATCGCTTGCTATCAGATGTCCGGCCTGTTTGCGCGAGGAGACCTCGCTGGCCAAGATGGTGTTCGCTACGCACGCTCCAAACACATGAGCGACATCGGGGATGCCAGTGCAATCTTCGGAATGTCGCGCGTATCGACCGACCGGTCGTTCCATCTACTGTTCCTGCAAGTTCGGTCGGCTATCCGACGGGCTGCATCGCTAACCCTTCGACGCCGAATCTAGGTCAGGCTGCCATGGCTGCTGGCTCCCGGCTGTAGACGCCTCCTGACACCATCAGCCGCCAAGCGATGCGCGCGAACTTGTTGGCGAGCGCGACGGCGACAAGCTTGGGTGGCTTCCGTTGCATGATGCCCGCGAGCCATGGCGACGGCTTCGTGTGGCCGTTCCGGACATGCCTCAGGAGCGCGGTCGCGCCCACGATCAGAGTGGAGCGGATCGACGGATCTCCGGCCTTGGTGATCCCGCCGAGGCGAGTTCGGCCGCCGGTGGAATGATCCCGAGGTGTGAGGCCAAGCCAGGCTGCGAAGTCGCGTCCGGACCTGAAGGTCTCCGCCGGCGGCGCCTTCATGCTCAGCATCGTCGAGCCGATCGGTCCGACGCCGGGGATGGTCGCGATCCGACGGCTGAGCTCGTCCGCGCGGTGCCACTTCATGAGCTTGGTGTCGACCTCCTCGAGCCGGGCTTCGACCGCGGCATACTCCCCCGCTTGGAAGCAAAACAGCTCGCGGGCCAGCTCCGGCAAGTTGTCCTCCTCGAGGACCCGTTTGATCAGCGCGTTGACGTTCTGGCGGCCGGCCGGCCCGACGATGCCGAACTCCGCCGCGTAGCTTCTGAAGGCATTGGAGAGCTGCGACTTCACCATCACCAGGCGCTCGCGCACGGTCATCAACATGCAGGCGGCTTGGCGGTCCTGGGACTTGATCGGGACGAACCGCATGGTCGGCCTGGTGACCGCTTCGCAAAGCGCCTCGGCGTCGGCCGCATCGTTCTTCCCGCGCTTCACGTAGGGCTTCACATACTGCGGCGGGATCAGCTTCACCTCGTGGCCAAACGACTGCAGCAGGCGCGCCCAATGGTGCGAGCTGCCGCAGGACTCGATCGCCACCAGGGTCGGTGGCAGCTTCTCGAAGTAGCGGATCATCTCGGCCCGCCGGAACTGGCGGCGGACAACGACGACCTCGTTCTCATCAACGCCGTGGAGCTGGAACACCGACTTGGCGGTGTCCATGCCGATGCGTGTAGGTATGTTCACTGGTCTCTCCTCTCATCTGGCCTGACGCCGAAGCGTCATGAAGCCGTTGGGATGAGAGGCCGTCCACACCAACACATGCGCGGAGCGGAACACGAGACCGCCGCCGCAGGCAAGACCGGCAGGCGACACCTCCGAGACTATCCCGCCGCCTTCCGGCCGGGGACTCGCCAAGATTTGCGTATTGGAATTCCATCTCGTCGACCTGGGCCTGAACCCTACCGTCGAAGTGACGGACCCGAGGCGACCACGGGGAGATTGAAGGGCGTCAAGCCATCTTGAATTTCAGCAGCTGCAACGCCGAGATTTCCAGCCTGCGGTTAGCCGTGGACCAATAGGATTGGTGGAATTCGAACTCGCGCCGACCGGTCTCGCGACACTTTTGCTCGATGACCTGCATAACACTTCGCTTGTCTTCGTCAGGCGTTTTCAAGCCGAATATGATGCCTGTGAGTGTCCCGAAGTCGTAACGTGCCTTGCGCAGCGGCGGGTCCAGGGTTCCTGACGACGACAGTACGAGGCGATGTTCCCGTTCATGCGCCCATTCCTTCGTCTTCACCGCCTGACTGCGCTCGAAGCGATTCCAGTAGGCCTCACGCCACTGCGGCGTCTCAGCATTGAGGTCGCGCACCAAGGGACTGGCCCGGCCCGCATCGTCCGCAAGCCAATCGCCGAAAACCTTTTCGCGAGGCAGATTCCCGAGGGACGTGAAGAATTCAATGTTCGGCCGAACCGGCGAATATCGGACCTTCCGGAAGGGCAGCACACGGGGAGCGATGTGCGGCTGGATTCCCTGGGAGTTTCCCTGCCAACCACTGAAGGCGTCCAGAGCAAGGCCAAAGCCTTCGCCTGCCGGCTGCGTCGCGAACTTGAGACAGACGCCGCGATGATGGTCGCCGTAGACGCCCCACATCGAGGCGTTTCGCGGATCCTCCACGAAACAGGCGACGTGCCAGGGCGGATAGACAAGCGCCTCAAGCCCTTCGACATAGCGGCCGGGAAACTTGCGGGTGAAGAAGCGCCACCCTTCCGCCCGTCCGAAGGCAGGGTCGGCATAGTCATGGATCAGCGAGAGCTGGGCGGCCGTGTTGCGGGCAATCGCGAAGTAGGTCTCCGCCTTCTTGCGGGACAGCGGTCGGAGCTTTTGGATCGCTTCGATTTGGCGTGACAGGGCGTTCTCGCCGCGGGCAACCACCGCGTCATCCGCCGCTGCCGCCCCGGTCAACATGCCCCTGCCGATCATCAACTTGATCAGTTCGCCGACGGCGGACGGGTGCAGCATGTAGAGCCAGTAGGCCAACTCCTCACGGCCGATCCGCCGGCGCCGCGCGGCCAGGTGAGCGATCAGCTGATCGGCCGGCTCCCTAGCGAGGAAGGCCGTGGTGAACTCCTCCAGTAGCGCGGCCACCGGCTGGTCCTCGACGTCGATGCGAGTCAGCCAGATCACGCCCAGCTGGGCGGCGGCGTCCAGCGGCTCGTCGAGCCCGAAGGCGGCGACATGGACCAGCGAAACAAGATAGTTGCGCAACAGGTTGCGCCAGAGAACCCGGTCGCCGCGCCAGGAGACGTCCAGATAGCCCTCCATGGGGTCGTTCAGCTCGTCTGTCGGTGCGAAATAGATCTCCTGACGTTGCAGCTCGTCGTGTCGCCCCATGAGCCCCTCGACGGAGCGAAAGCGGTAGAGATGTTCCATGCGCACAGAGCATGAGCGCAGCGATACGGCGCTGTCGAGGGCGGCCTTCGCCTCGCCCCGCTGCCCCCAAGCCTAGATAAATGCGGCGCCCAGGCCACAAGATGTGGGGTAATCCACAGACGAATCGTGCTTAAGCTGTCCAGCTGCGTTAACCGCGTCTTGAGATATCGTCGGTCGGCCCCATACTGGAGCTGAGGGCCGGTGATTCGGTTCGCGACCTGCGGGGTCCTTCCCGCAACAACCCGTCCGATGAAGACTCGAAACACCTGCGACGTCGCCGGGGCCGCTAAGGCCTGGCTGCAGGGCGACACAGCTCATCAAGCCTGGGACTTGGGGGGAGGCTGGCGCTGAATTCCGCGGCTGAGGCGACCGCAAAATCGGGGGGACGGGCCGACCTGTCCGTCAAACGCCCCCCCCCGTCGTACCGCTCCGAATCCGGCCCGGCCGCGCGATCTTATGCATCGCGCACGGCGGCGCACAACTGCGCCGTCGCTCTGGCGGCGCCGGGTTTTTCATCTCCTGAAGGAAATCCCCCCATGACGCCGGGCATCGCCCAACAAACCCTGCTTCCCGATCCGGCCTTCAACCAGGCCTGGGACGCCATCAAGATCGCAGAGTCCGTCCGCAAGCGGCTGGTCAACCAGGCCATGCTGGCCCTATCGATCCGGCCGAAGGTGCCCTTCGAGATCGCGCCGCTGCATGGCCTCATTGTCCTCGCCGGCGAACCCGGCACGGGCAAGACGACGCTCGCCCGCGGCCTCGCCAGCCAAGTCGCCGCAGCCCTGCCCGGCCAGAGGGTTGTGTTCATCCAGGTCGATCCGCACGCTCTAGCCAGCGCATCCCTTGGAAAGTCGCAACAGGCCGCCACGAAGCTCTTCGACCAGACCATTCCGGAGGCCGCCCAGGGCGGATGTGGGGTCGTCCTTCTGGACGAGGTGGAGACCCTCGCGGCCGACCGGCGGCGAATGAGCCTGGAGGCCAATCCCGTGGACGTGCACCGGGCGACCGACGCCGTGCTGGCCGGCGTCGACTTGCTGACCCGAAAGCACCGCAACGTGTTGCTGGTGGCCACAACGAACTATCCGCAGGCGGTGGACCCCGCGTTCATGTCGCGGGCCGACCTGATCGAGTTCATCCCGCCGCCCAATGCCGAGGCGCGGGCGGAGATCATTCGCGACACCCTCATGGGCTTGGCCAAGTCATGGCCGGGGATCGGGGGCCTCGTCGGCCAGGTCGCTGCCTTTGCCGCCGCCTCCGAGGGACTCGACGGCCGACGGCTGCGGAAGGCCGTCGTGGGCGCCGCGGCCATGGAGCTGGAGACGGCGAGGGACCCAGGCAAGGTCACCGCCCAGCAGGTGTTGGTTTCGCTGCAGGCGGCGAAGCGCAACGCCACGGAGGCGGGCCGTGAAGCTGCGTAGGGATATCGCGGTCACGCCGCATCGCACCGGCGCCGAAGCGTGGGCGGAGATCATCAATCTGATCACCGGGCCCGGGAGCCAGGCTGTCGACCAGTTGACGGCCGCGTCCAGTGTCATGGCCACTCTGCTCACCGAGGAGGTTTACGCAGACCACCCGCTCACCCTGAAAGGCAAGAGCGTGCGGCTCGTGATCTACGGCGTCTATGGCGCCGACGCTGTCAGCCTGGCGAATCCGGACCCACTGCAGCAGAACCCGACGGAGGGAGACTGGACCCTCTTCGTCCCCTGCCCCGAAGAGGATATGGATTGGGCGCGCGAGACGCTCGCCAAGCGGGCGCCGCGGATTCGGCTGCACGATCCCGACGAAACCCTAGCCGAGCTGGCCGAAGAGAAGGCCACGGCCGCCCAGGGCTTCGCCATCGATTGGGAGGCGATCCGCTGATGAGCGTCTCAACCTTTGCATATACTCGAACCCACACGGCCACCTACGTAGCCGACAATATGCGCAACCAGCTGAAGCGCATCATCCAGGCGGCCGGCTTGTCGCCGGAAGACCTGGTCGACAGCTGGGACGTCCTCGGCGAGGCCGTCCGCACCTGGCTGCGCAGCGGCCATCTGAAGAAGGTGATCTTGGAGTTCTACAAGCCCGGCAGCGACAAGCTCGAGGGACGCTGGGACTTCGACATCGACTACGACGGCAGCGGCGTCGACGACGACATGTGGGTCGATCGCGAACACCTGCGCCGCACGATCGAAAAGGCCGGGCAGCCGCCGTCGGGCTGCAGGTACCGGGTCGTCTTGCGGCACGACCCGGGCGCACCGGGCGTCACCGGGATGTCCAGCGCCACCCTGCGCGCGACCGAAGGCTTCGTGAGCCGCGCTGCCGGCACTTCGATCGCCACCGCCGACATCATGGCGGGTCTGAACTACTGGAGGCGGACGTGAGCAAGGTCAGCGACGCCTTCCAGACCTTCAAGAGCCGTCTTGAGATCACCCAGACCGAGCAGGACGACGCGTCGCGGCGGCAGAAGGACGTGCGCGCGACGGTGCAAGCCAGCTTCGACGTCGAACGGGACTTCCTGACCGGCAGCTACGGCCGCCGCACCAAGACCAAGCCCCTCAAGGACATCGACATCTTCGTGGTGTTGGGAGAGGACGAAAGGTGGCGGCGGGACAAGCACCCGAAGGGCGTGCTGAACGACCTGGAGACCTGCCTGGTCGAGGCGTATGGGGCCGATCAGGTGGAACGCGACCGACGCTGCATCACCGTCTACTTTGAGAAGAAGAACCAGACCCAGCACGAGGACGGCAAAATCCTCAGCCTCGATGTGGTGCCCGCCTTTGCAGCGGATGACGGCTACGAAATCCCCGACGATACCTTGGGAACCTGGATCAAGACCGACCCAGAGATCCATGCCGAGGAGGCGACGGCGAAAAACAAGGCGCTCGCTGGCGGCTGGGTGCCGCTCGTGAAGATGTTGAAAAGCTGGAACCGGGCGAACGGCAAGTCGATCACCCCGTCCTACTTGGTCGAAGTGATGGCGCTAGAGCTGGTCGACGGCCCGTTCAGCACCTTCCCGGACGAGGCGCGCCGGTTCTTCGCCGCGGCCCAGGCCACGATCGCCGACGACTGGCCCGATCCAGCTGGGCTGGGACCTCCGGTATCCGACGAAATGACCCAGCAGCTCTGCGCCACTGCGCGCCAGAAGCTCCGTGAAGCGGAAATCGCCGCGACCCGAGCCTTCCGCGCCGAGCAGCAGGGGGCTGAGGGCGAGGCCGTTCGGATCTGGAAGGAAATCTTTGGCGAGTTCTTCCCGTCGAGCTGAGGGCTAGTTGCCGGCGGCGGCGCCTTGCTCGCCGCCCAGATAGCCGGCCTCCTTCAGCATTTCCTCGGCGCCGACGTTCATCCGGGCCTCCATTTTGTTGCGCAGAAGCACGTACATGAACGGCAGGATCAAAGGGCTGCCGACGCGCCGGACGTAGATGGAGTTCTGGAATTCGCGCGAACGTTCCGCGCAGTCGTCGTCCGTGCAAGCGCCGCGCCTGGCGCGGTCCCAGAGCGCCTCGGCCTCAGCCTTGACCCGCTCCTGCGCATCTGCGGTGTCCTTGTGCCGATTGCGCTCGCGGATGGCCCAGATCAGCACTGGCGAGGCCGGCACGATGGCGGTGCTGACCAAGTCCAGGAATTTGAGATCGAGATAGAGCGCCGCGCCGACGAGCCCGGCCGACACCAGCACGGCGAGCCACACGACCAGGCCACCGTAGGCCCGTCGCAGACTTGCGTCGTACCAGAGGTTGGTCCTTTGGCAGACGATCCGCGCCAGGACGAGCGGGGCCTGGCCGACGATGGGCGGGTACCAGTCGCGAAGTTTCGCCAACTTGGCTTCCCCTGACCAGCGGTCCGCCGCCGCGTGGATCGTCTCCGGGTCCAAGCGCTTGCCAACCACGAACGTGTTCCAGGGCATCTGGAGCACCTCGACGTCGAACTGTTCGGCGATCTTTGCCGCCGTCTCCAACACCTTGCGCTGGAGACGATCAAACACCGCCGCGTCAGCCAAGGAGGCCGCCACGGAAGCCGCGGCCACATACGGACGGGCGTGAGCGCTCGTCAGGCCGATCACCGCGCCGACGACCGGAAGGAGGACGGCGACCACTAGCTGGAGCCATTGGATCGCGGTGGCCTGGGCGTAGGTGGCTTGGCGCGCCTTCAATAGCTTTAGCGCGCTCTCGGCGTTCTGGGCCGAAGGGATTGTATTGGTCACCTTGGCCTCCGCTCGCCCTGTCATCTCCGCCTGGCGGCGAGGTCAAGGCTACGTAGCACGCCCACACTCACGCGATGTAGAGCGGAACCTCTGCCCCGAAGATCTCTTGCCAGGCGAGGCCCGCCAACAGGTTCTCGTTCTGGTGTTCATAATTACAGGCCCGGAGCGCCGCGGCATAGGCGTCCGCGGCTGCCGCGGCCCAGCCATCGCCCAGAGCAATCGTCGCGCCGGTCCCAGGCATGGAGACAAACCCGCCGGCGCGCCGCGCAATGTGTCCCAGGGCGTCGCGGATCATCCAGTCGTACCAGAAGAGGTCGCGGCTGTGGGACCAAGTCTCGAGGAACTCGATCGCCAAGCGCTCGATCAGGAAGGACTTCAGCGGCGCCGTCGTGTGACGCTGCCATTGTTTGAGGATGCGGATCAGGTTTCGCGCCGCTCCACCGTTAGTGGCGTCGGACACGTCAAGAGCCGCCAGTTCGGCGGCGGGATCGCTCAGGCGATAAGTTCCGCCACCATTGGTGTCGCAGATCAGGAATTGCCCGTTGTACAGATCAAAGGCCGGAACAACTTCCACCGGCATGGTTTCGAAGCTGACGACGACCACTTGTCCATCGCCGCCCATTTCGGTGCGGGGATAGGTCCAGGTGAGAACCGTCTTCACCTCCTGCAGCAGCTGGGATTGACGGTTGCCCGCGCGGGCCTCGAAGCGCTGGTGGACAGCCCACGGAAGGCAGAAGAGCACATCGATGTCGCGCGGCGGCCGGACCTGCAGGCCTTTGCCCCATGATCCGATGAGCCGAGAGTTGAGGGTCTGCGAGACGACATCGTGATAGTGGCGATTGAGCGTGCTCCGGACCCCCGCTGCGTGCGCCGCCCCGTCGCGAGCCTGCGGCTCCGTCAAATCCAGATTTGCCAGCAGACCCTGCATCCGCCGGATCAGGTAAAACCATCCGTGCGGTGGCTGATTTGAAGCGAGACCCAAGGAAAGCGCCTTCAGACGCCGATCCCGGCGACCGCCTTATGCTCGGCCCAGCGCCGTGTGACGCCAGAGCCTATCGCACGATAGACGAACGGCAGCGGCAGCGGCGCGCCCTCCACCGCGGCATTGTAGTCCACCATGGCCTGCAGGACGTCGCCGTCGGGAAATCCCCGGCCTTGCGCCGCAGAAATGCGAAGTCGGATCGCATTCATCGCCGAGGCGGCTTGGCCGTAGGCGATGGCGGCCCCGATGATGTCGGCGGACAAAAGAAAGACCGCCAGCGCCATGATCACCCGCACCGCCGCGGTCCGGCTATTCGGGTCCAGCTCTGGGGCAAAAAACAGCCAGGCCAGGATGGCGACGATCACTCCGATGAAAAGCATCACCCGCATGACGGCGCCACTGCGCTGTTGGATGGCCGCCGTGAAGAATGCCGACTCGTCGACCATTTCCGCGAGACGGCGCATGCCTGGGGGAGCCGTCGTCGCGAAATAGCTTTCGACTGAAACGGGATTGGCAGTCTCGCTAGGGGCGGCAAGCCCGCTAACGATGAAGCCGATCTCGGCGATGGGCTGGTTCAAGCCGTAACGCACTTGCAGGAGCCGGCGCGCCTGTTCGCCGCCGGACCGGTGGCGTCGGTAGGCCCAATCGGTCCAGAGCCAAACGGCCAATAGGACGACGCCAACGCCGCCGAGCCTAACCAGGGCACCTCCTTCGGAAATAAACACCGACGTGGCCGCGACGATAGCCACCAGCAGCTGCAGGCCGAGACTTACGCCGCGAAGTATCTCGGCGCGGCCAAGTTCCGCCCGCTGGTGGGCAAGGACGAGATTGGCAGCGTCGATGTCGCTCATTTTGGCGGGTCCAAGACGTCGCGGATGAACGAAGACTTACCCTCCGTGTAAAGGTCAAGGTCTGCGCCTGCGTCAATGGCAAGCTGAGCCTTGAGCGCGGCGTAGCGGGCAGCGAGCTGGGGATCGTCCCGGAGGCGGTCGCGAAATTGTAACAGAGCGTTCCACACGGACTCGCCTCTGACCGCGATGTGGGCGTTCACTGGCGGAAGCTCGGCGTCAGGCCTTCCCTCGAGAAAGATCGAGTGCGGAATCGAGGGTGCCGAACCCCGTTTGAACCCGGCATGCACGAGCTGGGATGCGGTGGCCTCGACGGCATCGAACTCGGCTACACCGATCAGCACATCAAGCACTGGCTTGGCCGCCAGGCCGGCGGCCGTGCTGCCGATATGTTCGATCCAAGGTCCCTGGCCAATCGCGGCGCGGAGCTCGCCCGCCGCGCGGCGGTAGAACTCGGGCCACCGGGGGTTGGCAGGGACTAGCTCGATCTTACCCACGCTGTTCCAACCTGCAGGAAACCGACGAAGTGGCGCGCAAGGGCTTGAGTCGCGCCCTTTCCGAGCGAAAGGCAAAGCGAGCGCTTGAGCCGGCCGCGCGGCCTTCATCTATATCGGACCTCTGGGGAGGTCGGTAGGTGCGCCTCGCCGATCCGCCATCGCGCGCCGATCTCGGTCCCGCGGGACACACAGGGGTACGTACGCCCCGGCATCTACCTCGATATCCCCCATGGAGCCTTCGCTTGGGTTCCTAGGGCGTGCCCGCCGTCCAGCAGGACGCATACCACATGATTATATAGAATTATATATTTTTATGGATTTTGATGTTAAATAAGATATCAGTCGGCTTGAATCGACATCCCGATTGATATGGTTCTTCATATCAATTCCGCAATTTGATATCCTGCATTATATAGAACCAATGACCTATCAAACACTACCCTTCGCCGAGGATCTCCGCCGCGCACGCGATGCCAAAGCGTGGTCGCAGCGCGAGCTCAGCGCCAAGGCCGGCATGACCCAGGCGCACATCTCCCGCATAGAACGCGGCGACGTCGACTTGCGCCTGTCGACCTTCCTGGAGCTGGCCCGACTGCTGGATCTGGAGCCGGTCCTGGTGCCCCGAAATGCGCTGACCGCGGTCCAGGCCCTGGTCCGCGAAGCCCGGGACAATTCCGAATTGCGGACCGTGCGCGTCGCGACGACGGCCCTGAACGGCCTCGTCCGTCAGCTGCGGGTAGATTATCCCAAGGACGCGCTCGTCGACGACCTCGCCGTCCTAGCCCGCGAACTCTACGGCCTGACGGCCTTAGTCCACGGCCGCCACGCGATGGACGACTTGGCGAGGATCGTCGAAGACCTGCAGGCCGGCGTCCGCGCCGGACGTTCTCCCGCCGAACTCCGGAGCGACCTCGATCGGCTGCGCGCCCTCCGCAACGACCTCGCCCACGGACGTCCCGAGGCCGACCGCCCCGCCTACAGTCTCGACGACGAAGACTAGTCATGGTCGACAGTCTCGAAATCCGACTTGGAGAACAGCGCGTCGGCGAGCTCACCGGGCTCGGCGGCGACCGGACGGTGTTCGTGTTCGACGACGCCTACGCCGACGACCCGGGACGCCCGACCCTCAGCCTGTCGTTGCAGACCGCGTCCCGCGAGATCTTGCGGGATCAGAAGCCCACCCGTGTCCGGCTCTCGCCCTTCTTCGCGAACCTGTTGCCAGAAGGCTCACTGCGGACCTACCTGGCCGAACGCGCCGGCGTGAAGCCTCTCCGCGAATTCCCCCTGCTGGCGGCCCTGGGTGACGACCTCCCAGGCGCCGTCACGGCGCAGCCTCCGGCCGGCGAAGCCTTCACAGGGGACGAAGAGGGAGGCGACGGGCCCATCGCCACGCCGGCGGGCCGGCGACTACGGTTCTCGCTCGCCGGGGTTCAGCTGAAATTTTCGGCCCTCGCCAAGGCCAACGGAGGGCTGACGATCCCGGCCACCGGGGCCGGCGGCGACTGGATCGTCAAGCTCCCATCGACCCGCTACGCCGGCGTGGCCGAGAACGAATATGCCATGATGACGCTGGCGCGCGCGGTCGGCATCGACGTGCCGGAAATCCAGCTGCTCAAACTGACTGACATCGACGACCTGCCCGAAGGCGTCGGACGCCTGGAGGGCGACGCCTATGCGATCCGGCGCTTCGACCGGCCGCAGGGTGGCGGCCGCGTGCACATGGAGGATTTCGCTCAGGTCTTCGGCGTCTATCCTGAGGACAAATACAGCCGCGCCTCCTACCGCCTGGTCGCCGAGGTGATCTGGCGGGAAACCGGCGAGGCTGGCCTTGTCGAATTCATCCGCCGCCTGGTCTTCAGCGCCCTGATCGGCAACGCCGACATGCATCTGAAGAACTGGTCCCTGCTTTACGCAGACGGCGTTACTCCGACGCTGGCGCCGGCCTACGACTTCGTCGCAACCACTGCCTATCTCCCCGACGACAATGCGGCGCTGAAGGTAGCGCGGAGCAAGGCCTGGGCGGACTTCAGCCGAGACGAGCTGTCTGCGCTGGCCGGCAAGGCCGGTTTGCCGGAAACTCTCGTTCTCGCGACGGCCGCCGACACCGCGACCGCGTTTCGCGAGGTTTGGGCCCGCGAGCGCCGCCACCTGCTCCTGCCGGACTTTGTCCCGGAGGCGATAGACCGCCAGCTGGAGATCGTCCCTCTGGCGAACTGACCGGGCTCCGCACTATGTCATGAGATAGCTGAAATGCCGGCGCGCCTGCTCAGCGTCCTCCAGCTCGGCAAACCGGACCTCGATCGTCGCGCCTCGACCTTCGGCGGCCCACAATCCTCGGCAGTTCAAGGTCAGCCATTCGGTGACCACGGTGTGGGGCGTATATCCGTCCGGAGCTGTAGACGGCTTGGCGATCCGCCCGCCCTCCGTCCATCCCTCACGCGTTGCCTGACCGAACCGAACCCGCATCCCCTGCCCCGAATCTCCCTGCGCTCAGGGCAGCAGCCGCGCGCGCCGGTGGCAAGGTCAGGTGTTGCAGCCGGGGTTGAAACCGCGAGCCTATTCGCCGCGATCTCCTAGAAGCGACGCGAACATGTCCCGGACGCTTTCGTCGGACGCGCGCCATTCGCGATGGCGATCTTTGTAATCGTCCATCATCGCATCAGCCCGCTGTTCCTCATGGTCGCTGTATTCAGAATAAGCTTCTTCAAGGCGCTCAAGCTCTGAACTGACGTCGACCCCAAGGCTTGACGCGAAGAGCTCATAATCTCCTTCAAGCCCTTTGAAATCTTCCTCGTGACGGCAGTCGCCGATCTCTGACGCGATGTCTCGCCGCGAGGTCTCGAACGCCACCTGCAGCGCAGCCAGAGTCGCCGCGTTTTCGGACCCTTCGAGGTCGAGCACGCCAATGATCTCGCGAAGCTCATCCGATCGGCAACCCTGCTGCGCTTGTTCGATCAGCCCTACGGCCAACTGGCGTTCCAGCGCGGGAGCCTTCAGCGGCTCCCAGGACACCCATTCCAGGGCGCGGAGAACCCCGACGGCGTCATTGATCTGCACGCTGCGGCCGACCCAGGATGTGGTCACCGCGTGGGCCAGCTCATTGACAAGCGCCAGCATCTCTTGGGACCGCAGCGCATCGGCGAGCGGCAGTACGGCAGCTAGGCGCGCTTCGGCTGTCCACTCGAGCAGTCCGGGGCCGCCCTGAAAGGCGACGAGCCGGCGTGGTCGAAGGACGCGGCTCTTAATCGCTGCAGCGACCGGGGGGCCAGCCTGGAAAAGAGCCGTCCTCACACTGGGCATGATGACCGTACCGAGCTCCCAAACGCGCCCGATCTGGCTAAAATCCACCGCGCCGACCACGAGATCGACGGCATTCTCCGGCGCCTTACGGATCACGGCGTTGACTAGGTCGATCACCGACGGGTCGAGAACTTCGAACGCGTTCTTGCCCGTTGGACGCAGGAACGCATTAGCGAGCTCGGCCATGGCCGTCGCCCAGTCTTCTGCTCGACGCGGCAAGCCCCACCTTTCGGCCCGGGCTTCATGAAGCTTCTTGAAGGCCGGTTGGAGGACCGCGCCTTCCGCCTTGCCGCCGAGACTGTAGAGCGCGAGGAGCAGCGAGCGGCCGGCATCGCTCAACTGCTGTTCATAGGCGTGTAGCCAAACCTCGGATGGGTCTCTGAGCAAGTCTCGGACGAAGGCTGCGTAGCGATCCGGCGGCGTCGATCGGATCCGGTTGAAGCTCGACAACCACTCGATCAGACGTGGGTTGAATTTTGGGTGTCGGACGACCTCAAGATAGAAGTCGGACGCCAACAGTGCGTCCTTGTAAGTGTCTGGCAGGTCGCTGAAGAAGAGGTGATTATAGAGGATCTGAGCCTTCTGGCCGAAGCTGTAGTCGCCCATGTGAAGAACGATCTTGTGGCCATCGAGTCCGGCCTGACGCAGACGTTCGGAAGCGGCGACAGCCTGGCCGAAAATGTGCTCCCGCGTCGTCAGGATCAGGCGGGCGTTCGGCGCCGCTCGGACCATTTCGATGAAATCGGAAATCGCGCGATCTTCGTTGCGCACCAGGCCCGTGGCGCGATCTCCGAGAAACGTCGCTCCCATGAAATCGTCGAAATAGAAGATTTGCGATCGGCCGCGCTGGAAGAGTTTTTGGCCTTCGGCGATGTCGTTCCGGATGACGACGGGTTCCCAGCCACGTTCCAGATGCGTGTACAGAAGCATGTTGGCCAACGTCGTTTTGCCGACGCCCGGCGCCCCTGAGATAATGACCACGCGATCTCGTTCGAGGATTTCGAGCGCCTTCGGAAAGGCGTCGCTCCGCACGTTCCTACGGATTGTCGCGTGAACCTTCTCGACCTGGAATTCGGTCTGGGTGAGGACCTCGCTATTCAGGACACGGTCCAGGACCGCGCGGCTGGCCAGCCAGAGCTTGTAGTGCTTCTGCTCGATCTCGCCGTGTCGGCCGAGCAGGTTGTTCAGGTCCTCTTGGCCGACCACATCGGCGACCGCCAGCACCCCGCCGAACATGTCAGCGATGGTTTGTTTGTTAGCCGGCGAGAGTGGAACCGAGGTCGCGACGATGTAGCGGGTCGGCTTCAGGGACAGGACCTTTGCGGCTTCTGCCTTGAGGTCGCGTATCAGGCCCGTGAGGCCCGTTTTCACGTAGTGCTTCACTTGGACGACCACGTTGTGGTCCCCGCGGGCGTACCGGAGGTCTATCCCACCGTCGCGCCCCGCCTTGAAGCTCTCGATCGCCACGCCCCACTCGGCCTGGAACAAATCCCTGACGAGCATCTCCAGGTCATGCGGCGACAATTGTTGAAAGTCGTAGGGCATTGACGCTCATTCTAGAGCGAATTCCCTCTAGATGGGGAGTTGCGGCGCCGCTTGAGTTGATCGAGCTGAGCACAGGGTGAAATTGCGCCCTTCCGATCCTGCCGCCTTGGGGCTGAGTCGGTATTCTGGATCTTCGACATCGGAGACGCCCATGTCCGAGCAGCCCGAAAGATATTTGAAGTGGCGTGAGGTGCAGCCGTTGTTCGGCGGCATCAGCCGGACCACGGCCTGGCGCGGCGCACGCGCGGGATGGCTGCCCAGACCCGTCCAAGTCAGTCCCGGACGCCATGCGTGGCGGGAGTCCGAGGTTTCCGCCTGGCAGAACCGGCTCCGTCCCCGGAATATCGGCGCTGTGGAATAGGGACCGTCGTGGCGCCGAGATCGGACGGCAGTCTAAGCTGCAACAGTTGATGCGAAGGCGCGATCGCTGGCTGGGCGCTCAGGGCAACGGGTCGGGCTCCAACATAGGTGTTCTTCACCTTAGACTTTTCCAGCACATATATGCTTCAGGAGAGCGCCCTACTCTCGAGAGCGGCGCGGAATGGAATCTCAGGATGAAGATCGGCGAAGACGTCGTGGCGCGTCTGAAACGGGCAACTTCGAGCGATGACCCGGAGATGGACGACTTCGCCGAGCTGTTTGGTCGCGCCATCTTCGCTTCGATGCCGGAGCCACGCGCGCTGATGTTCGAGCGCCACATGACCTTTGTCGCGCAGGCCGCCGAGGAACTGGGGCCCGAGGCGACCGCGGCCGAGATCGTCCGACATGCTATGAATTTGTCGACCCGTCCGCTTTAGGGAAGCCTCTCGAAATCCCTCGACGCCGCCCCGCCTCTGTCGCGGCGAATCCCGTAGCGCTGCGATTTATCGCCCCGGGGGCACACATGGGGCACACGTGTCGTGCGGGGTATCGGTCTGCGCGTGTTTTCCGGCGCTCGGCCGAATCGTCCAGGGTTGCTGCACGTGCCTCGCCATGGCATCCGTCCCGCGAGATCAGGCCGAGGCCTAGCTGTTTGTGCCCCATGTGTGCCCCAATCATCACATGGAACCCGAACGGAAAAGCTACGACATTGATTTCATTGGCGTGCCGGATTAGCTCAGCTGGTAGAGCAGCGGTTTTGTAAACCGAAGGTCGCGGGTTCGAGTCCTGCATCCGGCACCGGTTCCACGAAGGCCCGCCATGCGCATCTTCATCGACGCCGACGCCTGTCCGGTGAAGGACGAGACCTACAAGGTCGCGGCGCGCTACGGCCTGACGACCACGGTGGTCTCCAACAGCTTCATCGCCATCCCGCCGTCGAAGCTGATCGAGCGGATGATCGTCGACGCCGGCCCCGACGTGGCCGACGACTGGATCGCAGAGCGCACCGGGCCCGGCGACATCGTGGTCACCAACGACATCCCGCTCGCCGACCGGGTGCTGAAGGCCGGCGGCGTGGCGATCGCGCCCAACGGGCGGCAGTTCACGCCCGACAGCATCGGCTCGGCCCTGGCCTCGCGGGCGGTGGCCGAGCACATCCGCTCCATGGGCGAGATGACCGGCGGGCCGAAGCCCTTCGGCGCCGCCGACCGCTCACGCTTTCTGCAGGCCCTGGACGAGGCGGTGAACCGGGAGAAGCGGCGGCGACGCTAGGCTCGCCTTGCCTCACAGCGCCCCCCGCAGGTATGGGCTGCCGGACGGATCGTTGCAGGAGAGTTTCGCCGATGCGCTGGATGGGTTTCACGATCGCCGCCCTGGCCGCCCTGGGCGCCCTTTCCGCGTGCAACAAGCCCGCTAACGGCCCGCCGGCCGAGACCACGACCGCCCCGCCGCCCGCCACCGCTCCGGCGCCCATGACCGACGCCGAGAAGAAGGCGGCGCTGGCCGCGCTGCCGGCGCCCTACAACACGGCCGACCTGGACAACGGGGAGTCGAAGTTCGCGCTCTGCTCCACCTGCCACACCCTGCAGCAGGGCGGGCCGAACATGACCGGGCCGAACCTCTACGGCGTGTTCGGGCGCAAGGCCGCGACCGTGGCCGGGTTCACCTATTCCGACGCGCTCAAGGCGGCTGGCTGGACCTGGGACGCCCAGCACCTCGACACCTGGATCACCGACCCGAAGGTGGCCGCGCCCGGGACCAAGATGACCTTCGCGGGCATGAAGGACCCCAAGGACCGCACCGACGTCATCGCCTATGTGATGATCCGGACGGGCTACAAGCCCTAGGCGGCGCCCCAGGCCGGTAGAGCCGTCGACCAAACTCAACCTTGACGAGAAATTCGGGTGCGCGCATCGTCGCTGCATCGCCCAATGGATTGCGGTTGTCCGGGCGAACTACGCCGGCGAGTCCCCACGCGCCGGCGCTGCGCCCAGCGGCACGGCGTTCCCCACGTTTGCAGGCTGGCGCGCAGTCTCAAGGCCTTCCTCGGCGACGGGGAAGGCCTTTTCTTCGCCGGCCCGAGCGTAGGGTTCAGGCGTCGTAGCCGGGCAGTTCGCGGTCGAGCTTGCGCAGGCAGCCCGGCCAGGCGAGCGCCCCGCCGATGCCGCGGGCGACCTGGTTGCTGACCTCGGCCTGGGAGGCGTCGGGCGCGATCAGCACGCCGTCCTTGCCGCCGGAGAGCGCCTTGACCTGCATGGTGCAGGCCCGCTCCAGGTAGTACATGCCGACCCAGCAGTTGGCGGCGGTGTCGCCCACCGCCAGCGTGCCGTGATTGCGCAGCAGCATCAGGGTCTTGTCGCCGATGTCGGCCACCAGGCGTTCGCGCTCGTCGTGGTTCAGGGCGATGCCTTCGTAGTCGTGGTAGGCCAGCCGCGGCAGCACGATCAGGGCGTGCTGCGACAAGGGCATCAGGCCGGACGACTGCGCGGCCACCGCGACCCCGTCGTCGGAGTGCAGGTGCATGACGAACTTGGCGTCCTCACGAGCGTGGTGGATCGCCGAGTGGATGGTGAAGCCCGCCGGGTTGATGAAGTAAGGTGTCTCCTGGAGGATGTTCCCCTCCAGGTCGATCTTCACCAGCGAGGACGCGGTGATTTCCTCGAACAGCATGCCGTAGGGATTGATCAGGAAGTGATGCTCCGGTCCCGGGATGCGGCCGGAGATGTGGGTGTAGATCAGGTCGTCCCAGCCGTAGAGCGCCACCAGGCGGTAGAGCGCAGCCAACTCCACGCGGGTCTGCCACTCCTCGGCGCTGACCTTGCCCTTCAGCGAGACGACGCCCGCAACCGATCCATCCGCCGCCATGGCCTAGTCTCCCGTTCTTGTCTGTTCGCCCCGAGAATCCGCTCCGGAGGCTACGGCGTCAAGCTAGGCTGCGGGTGCGCGCCACCGCGTCGAGCCAGCGGGCGTAGGCGGCTTCCCGGCGCGGGCGATCCATGGCGGGACTATAGACGTCGGTCTCGGGCCGCGATCCCGCCGCCTCCTCGACGTCGCGATAGACGCCGGCGCCCACCCCGGCGAACAGGGCCGCGCCCAGGGCCGTGGTCTCGCCGAAGGCCGCGCGCCCCACCGAGACGCCGGTCAGGTCGGCCAGCCGCTGGCTGAACCACAGGCTGCGCGACATACCCCCGTCGATCCGGATCTCCACCTTGTCGTGGAAGGCCTGCGGCGCGTCGGCGCGCATGGCCTCGATCAGGTCGCGGGTCTGCAACGCCGAGGCGTCGAAGGCCGCACGGCTGATCTCCGCCAGGCCCGCGTCCCGGGTCAGGCCCACGATGGCGCCGCGCGCGCCGGCGTCCCACCAGGGCGCGCCCAGGCCCGTGAAGGCCGGGACCAGCACCACGCCCAGGTCGTCGCGGGCCTCCATGGCCAGCTTCTCGACGCCCCGCGGGCCGCCGCCGACGCGCAGGCCCTCTTCCATCCACTGGATCGCCGCGCCGGCGATGAAGATCGCGCCTTCCAGGGCGAAGGTGGTCTTGCCGCCCACCCGCGCCGCCACCGTCGTCAGCAGGCGCGCCTTGGAGAACGGCGCAGTCTCGCCGGTGTTGAGCAGCATGAAGCAGCCCGTGCCGTAGGTGGCCTTCATCTCGCCCGGGCGGATGCAACCCTGCCCCATCAGCGCCGCCTGCTGATCGCCGGCCACGCCGCGGATCGGAATCGCGCGGCCGAGCAGGCCGGCATCGGTCTCGCCGTAGTCTCCGGCGCAGTCGCGCACCTGCGGCATCAGCGAGAGCGGAACGTCCAGCATCTCGCCCATCGCCGGCGACCAGGCCTGCTTGCGGATGTCGAACAGCAGGGTGCGCGAGGCGTTGGTGGCGTCGGTGGCGTGCGTCGCCCTTGGGTTATCTGGGCCCCCGGTCAGCTTCCAGATCGCCCAGGCGTCGATGGTCCCGGCCATGAGTTCGCCAGCCTCGGCGCGGGCGCGGGCGCCGGCCACATGATCGAGCAGCCAGGCGATCTTGGTCCCCGAGAAATATGGATCCAGCAGCAGGCCGGAGATCTCGGTGACCTCGGCCTCGCGGCCCGCCGCGCGCAAATTGTCGCAGACGTCGGCCGTGCGGCGGTCCTGCCAGACGATGGCCCTGTGGATCGGGACGCCGCTCTTGCGGTCCCAGACCACCACCGTTTCACGCTGATTGGTGACGCCGATCGCGGCCACTTCGGACATCGGCCGCGCGGCCTTGGCGACCACCTCGCGCAGCACCTCCACCGAGGCGCGGAAGATGTCCTCGGCGTCGTGCTCGACCCAGCCGTCGGCCGGATAGAACTGCTCCAGCGGCCGCCCGGCCTCCGCCAGGGCGCGGCCCTTGGCGTCGAACAGGATAGCCCGGGTGCTTGTGGTCCCCTGATCGAGCGCGAGGATCAGCGGCTCGGCCATGTCATCCCCCATCTTTTGTCGTTGCTCGCGGTTTAAACATGTTTTCACCCGCGTCGCCCATCTTGGCCGTTCAGCCTCACCGACAGAATGGAGGGATGGGCTTGAGCGTCGCGATGAGCAGCGAAAGCCTGCTGGAACTCGCCAAGAGCCGCATGCCCGCGGATCGCGAGCGCTTGCTGCTGGCCATCGTGGAACTGTGCGACGCCGACGACGGCGCCGCGGCCAAGGTCTCGCCGCAGATCCAGGCCCTGCTGAATTCCATCTTCCTGGGTCTGGTGGCCGGCGCCGAGCGCGACATCCGCAAACGGCTGGCCGAGAAGCTCTCCGTCGCCGAATGGGCGCCGCCGGCCCTGATCAACGTCCTGGCGCTCGACGAGATCGAGATCGCCCGGCCGGTGATCGCCGCCAGCCCCCTCCTGAAGGACCCCGACCTCATCCGCCTCCTGGTCGAGGCGACGATCGAGCACCAGATCGAGGTGGCCCGCCGCCCGAACCTCGGCCCCAGCGTGGTGGCCGCGATCCTGCAGGCCGCGGAGCCGGCGGTGATGACCGCGCTCGCCGGCAACGCCTCAGCGGAGCTGGGACCGGCCGACCTGAAGCAGTTGGCGGTGGCCGCGCGCGAGATCGCCTCGCTGCGCATGCCGCTGTCGAAGCATCCCCGCCTGACCGACGAACTGGCGCTGCAGCTCTACATCTGGGTGGGCCAGGCGCTCCGCCAGGCGCTCGCCGAACGCTTCCGGCTGGACCCCAGACAGATCGAGGCGGCGCTGGCGCAGTCGGTCAAGGAAGCCCACATCGCCGCGCCCACCGGCCAGGGCGCCGTGGTCATGGCCCGGGACGGCGACCGGGAGGCCATGGAGGCCCGCCTGATCGAGAAGCTGCACGCCGCCGGCCAACTGCGGGCCGGCTACCTGGTGCGGTCCCTGCAGGAGGGGCGGCTGTCGCTGTTCGTCGTGGCGCTGGCGACCCTCGGCCGCTTCGAGATGGACCATGTGCGCCGCGTGATCGATTCCGAGCGGCCGGAGCTCCTGGGCCTGGCCTGCGCCGCCGTCGGCATCGACCGCAGCGTTTTCCCGTCCATCCTGGAGATGATCCGTAGCCTGAACAACGGCCGTCCCGGCGGCGGCCCGGAGGGTGCGCGCCGCGCCATAGGCGCCTTCGGCCCGGTCAGCGCCCAGGTCGCCGCCACCGCCTTCCGGCAGGCCGCGCTCTCGGTTTGACAAGCGGCCGAGCTTGACCGCTTCTGCCGGTCGACCCGCAGCCTGCCCCGAGCTTCGTCGTGACGCGCATCGCCTTCACCGCCAGCGAACGCCCCGAGGCGCAGGAGGGGCGCGCGCGCCTGGTGAAGCGCTACGGCGAGACCCCGGTCGAGGACGCCGAGGTCATCGTCGCCCTCGGCGGCGACGGTTTCATGCTGGAATGCTTCCACGACCACATGGCGCTGGGCCTGCCGATCTACGGCATGAACCGCGGCTCGGTCGGCTTCCTGATGAACGACTACAGCGAGGTGGGCCTGCTGGAGCGCATCGCCGCGGCCGAGAAGGCCGTGATCCACCCGCTGCGGATGACCGCCACCGACGCCGAGGGCCAGAGCCACGTGGCGCTGGCGATCAACGAGGTGAGCCTGCTGCGCCAGACGCGCCAGGCGGCGAAGCTGCGCATCTCCATCGACGGCAAGCTCCGCTTGAGCGAACTGTCCTGTGACGGGGCGCTGGTCTCTACGCCCGCCGGCTCCACCGCCTACAACCTCTCGGCGCACGGCCCGATCATCCCCCTGGACGCCCGCGTCCTGGCCCTGACCCCGATCAGCGCCTTCCGCCCTCGCCGCTGGCGCGGCGCCCTGCTCGCCCACACCGCCAAGGTCACCTTCGAGATCCTCGAGGCCAGCAAGCGGCCGGTCAGCGCCGTGGCCGACAACATCGAGGTGCGCGACGTGCTCGACGTGCACATCGCCGAGGACCGCGAGGTGGCGCTCAACATGCTGTTCGACGAGGGGCGCAGCCTCGAAGAGCGGGTCCTGGCCGAGCAGTTCTCCGCCTGACCGGCCGCCCGTCCACCGGCGAGCGCGGCCAAGCGTCGCTGTGGAAATCCTGTCAAAACCGTGGGTTGCCTCACACCGGTTATTAACGGGTTCGAGCCTACCATTGGCCGTAGTCATCTGGAGGGCGTCTCGTGAGCCAGCAGAATTCCGGTCAACTGATCCAGCCGAACAACGCGCTGCGCCTGAAGGTGGGCGGCGGCCGTCTCGGCACGATCGATCCGGCCGCCATCGCCAAGGCGGAAGCCGCGCTCAAGAGCCTCGCCAGCAACTTCTCGCAATGGCTGAACGACGAGATCGTCAAGCTCGAGGCCGCCCGCCAGCAGGTGCACGTCGGCGGCGTGACGCCCGAGACGATGGAAAACCTCTATCTGCGCGCCCACGACCTGAAGGGCCTGGGCACGACCTACGGCTATCAGTTGATCACCCGCATCGCCGGCTCGCTCTGCCGGATGATCGACGACAAGGAAAAGCGCGCCGCCGTGCCCCTGGAACTGGTCGACGCCCACATCGACGCCATCAAGGCGGCCGTCCGCGACGACATCAAGTCGGACGAGCACCCGGTCGGCAGCGTGCTGGTCGAGGAGCTGGAACGCCGCGTGAAGGCGATGGGCGCCTAAGTCCCCCTCCTACACGGCTGACTACATTACGTTTTCCAGAGGCTCCGCCACCGCGCCATAGCCGGCGTCGGGCGGCAACACCAGCACTCGTCCCGAATCACGCTGCTCGATCTTCGGCTGGACGGTCACCAGCGTCCGTCGCACGGCCCGGGCCACCGCGTCCTCGGCGCCCCTCGCCTCCGCCAGCAGTTGCAGGTTCATCCGTGTGGGGAAGATCACCTTGCGCTCGCCCGCGGCGGCCAGGCGCAGCGCCTCCGCCGGCGCGATCCACTCCGCGTCCACCGTCTCTCGCCCATCGCAGGCGGCCAGCTGTTCAGCCGGCGCGGTCACCGCATAGAACCAGGTGTCGAAACGCTTGGGCGTCAAAGGCGGGGTAATCCAGCGCGCGAAAACCGTGAGCGCATCGAGGTCGAGATAGGCGTCGAGGCGGGACACGACGTCGATGAACCGGGTAGTCCCGGCGTCCACCGCTTTGCGGACCTCCATGGGGCAGGCCTCGCCGCTCATCGGCTGCCCATCGCGGCGCCGCGCGAGCAATATGCCGGCCTCCTCGAACACCTCGCGGATGGCGGCGATGCGCAAGGCCCGCTGATTGGCGTCATAGGCCTCCCAGCCCACGGTATGGACCTCCCAATTGCGGTCGTGGTCGCCGGCGTGGCTCTTGCCGCCCGGAAACACCAGCGCGCCCGAGGCGAAGTCGATCTGGTGGTGGCGCTTGACCATCAGCACCTCGAAGGCGGGATCGTCGCGCAGCAGGAGGATCGTGGCGGCCGGCTTGATCTCGGCAGGCGCCTTGGAGGTCGTGGGGGCGTTGGTCATCGGGGGAGCTTGGGGCGACCGGCCCGCGCGCGCAAGCCGGGCGTCAGGCGCTGAGTGACGCGTGGGCCTCGGCGGCGGCCTCGCGGGAAACCTCGTCCATCTTGTCGAGCAGATAGTCCACGTCCTCGCGCGAGGCGGTCTGCGGCTGGGTCAGGAACCGCTCCAGCATCCGCTGCTGGAAGCGTTCCAGGTCGCGGGCGCCGCCGTCGAACTCCATGGCGTGATAGGTGTCGACCGCCGCGCGAAAGGCGGGAAACAGCCGCGCCGGGAGGCCCGCTCGCTCGTAGATCGCCCGCAGGCCAAGCGGCCCGGCGTCGTGGATCATCAGCCAGGTGCGGTGGTGCGGCACGCCCGCCAGCTCGGCGACGCCCCATTCGAAGAAGGTCATGTGGCCCTGGGCCACGCCGCGCAGCAGCAGCGAGGGCGTGAGCCGCCCCTGGGACGCCAGGTGGGCCACGAAAGCCCGGACGTCGGCGGCGCGGCCGGCCTGATCCACCAGGTCCACGGTCGCCCGCTCGGCGGCGCCGGTGGCGATGGTCAGGGCCGTCTCCGCCCCCACCGCGTGGCGGGCGATCAGGTGGTCGCGTAAATGGTCGCCCACCAGCAAGACGAGCTTTTCGCTCACCGCCAGCGGCAGGGCGTTGCGGTAGGCGATCGCCGCCAGCACCTTTTCGTGCGTCTCGAAGCGCGCCACCACCTGCTGCAGCGCGTTCTCGGCGAAGTCGGCGTTGTCGTTGGCGCAGGCCGCCGTCACGGCGCGCTCCCCGCCATGCTCGGCGATGGCGTCGGTGACGGTGCGCGACAACATCGGGCGCCGCGCGATGGCCAGTTGCCGCACCGGCCCGCCCAGACGGACGATGTCCGCCAGGTCCGAGTCCAGGAACACCGGCGAAAAGCTCAGCAGCGGCAGGGAAATGGTCTCGACATCGCGGGCGAGCCGGAGCGCGACGTCGCGCGGCACCAGGGGCGAGGCCTTGAGCGTCACCGCCAGAGCGCGGCGCACCAGTTCGGCGGCGTCGCCGGCCATGACCCGCAGGATCTCCTGGGCGGTCTCGCGGTCCGCCTCGGAGAGCGGCGCGGCGTCGATGGAGCGGCAAAGCTTGTAGGCCGCGGCGGCGCGAACGTCCGGCGTCACGCCCCTGACCAGCGTGCGGATGTCCTCCTGCGTCAGCGCTGAGCGCGTCGTCGCCATGCCGGTTAGCGGCCCCAGATGCGGGCGCGAACCCACCCCGGGCCCCGCCTTCCCACGAGTCTGACTGTCCGCGATCATGCTTAACGGCGGGTTAGGACTCGAATCTGTGGATTAAGGAATCCGCGCAACCACAGGAGGAAATCACAGGGCCACTCGCCCCGACGCCGCAATTTCAACAGGGAATCGACAAGAAACCAACAAGTATTCGCGCGTCGCTTGACTCACAATTTTAGGTTTAATGGAAACAAAGTGCCGCCCTGGCGTTGTCGTGTGTCGGGAGGAGTAAATAAATGCACAGCCACAGAATCCTGATTGCGGAGGACAGTTTCCTTCTCAGCCATGAGCTTTGCGAATTCATGCGCGACGAGGGATACGACGTTAAACCCGTCTATTGCGGCCAAGCAGGATTCGAGGCCATCCATCGGGGCGAATACTTCATCGCTCTGGTCACCGACATCGACCTTGGCCCGGGCCCCGATGGCGTCGACCTGGCGCGATACGCCCGGGCGCTTTCACCCCATCTTCCCGTGGTGTTCATGTCCGGGATGACGGACCCGCGCCACGCGGTCAACGGCGTCGCCCGCTCGCAATTCGTCGCCAAGCCCTGCGAGCCGCACCAGATCACCGAGGCGCTCGCCGCGGCGATCCGGCTTGAGGCCGCTTAGACCTGTGATCTGGCGGATCGTCGTGCTCGCCATGGGCGCCGCCGGATACGCCGTCGCGGCCGCCGTCGCGATGCGGGCGCGGGGCTAGAAGCCCTTCCCTTGCGCCGGGCCTGATGCTCTAGCATGCGGGAAAAGCTGGAGACCCAAGCGTGTTGCTTCAAGGCCTGAAGGTTGTCGAATTCGCCTCCTACATCGCTGCTCCCGGAGCGGCCTGCATCCTCGGCGACTGGGGCGCCGACGTGATCAAGGTCGAGCGGCCGGGCGGCGATTCCATGCGCCACGTTTTCGCCGACCTGAAGACCGAGCTCTCCGGCAACCCGACCTTCGACCTGGACAATCGCGGCAAGCGCGCCGTGGTGCTGGACGTGAGCAAGCCACAGGGACGCGAGGCCCTGGCCCGGCTCGCCGCCACCGCCGACGTCTTCATCACCAACGTGCGCCCCGCCGCCCTGAAGCGCGCCGGCCTGGACGAGGAGACGATCCGCGCCGCCAACCCGCGCCTGGTCTACTGCCAGGTCACCGGCTACGGGCTGGAGGGTCCGGACGCCCACAAGCCGGGCTTCGACGTCACCGCCTTCTGGGCCCGCGCCGGCGTCGCCAACATGACCGCGCCGAAGGGCATGGACCCGTTCATGCTGCGCTCCGGCTTCGGCGACCATATCACCACCCTCGCCACCGTCTCGGCGATCCTGGCCGGGCTCTACGAGCGCGAGCAGACCGGCAAGGGGCGCATGGTGCAGACTTCGCTGCTGGCCACCGGCGTCTACACAATGGGCTCGGACCTGGCCGTGCAGCTCAAGTTCGGCCGCCTGGCCTCGATCCGCACCCGCGAACGGCCGATGAACCCCATCGCCACCTTCTTCAAGAGCGCCGACGAGCGCTGGTTCGTGCACAATCCGCGCGGGGGCGCCAAGGACTGGCCGGTCTTCGCCGCAGCGGCCGGCCGGCCCGACCTGGTGGACGACGAACGCTTCGCCACCGGCAAGGCGCGTCGCGAGAACTCGGCGCTACTGGTCGCCGAGTTCGACAAGGCCTTCGCAGCCATGCCCTTCGAGGAGATCGCGCGGCGGATGGACGAGGCGGACCTCGTCTGGTCGCCGGTGCAGACGCCGGCCGAGGTCGCCGCCGACCCGCAGGTCATGGCCTCGGGCGCCATCATCCAGGTCGAGGATGGCCAGGGCGGGACCTTCCCCTCGCCCGCCGCCCCGGCGCAGTTCCCTGGCGCCGACCAGAAGGTCCGGCCCCGCTCGCCCACCCTGGGCGAACACACCCGCCAGGTGCTGGCCGAGATCGGCTATTCCGACGACGAGATCGAGGCGATCTTCGCGGCGGAAGCGGCGGCCTAACCCTTCCGGCTCTCCGACAGCACCTTGAGCATCTCGCTGGTGAACAGCGAGCCGGTCAGGCGTGCGCCGACGCCCATCTCGGCGGTCGACTGGCTGCCGCGCAGGATCAGCGAGATCAGTTGCTCCTGCTGGAGCTGGTGGTCGGCGGTGCGGGCCGAGGCGTACTGGATGAAGCCGCCGTCCGGCGAGGGCGCGGGCGCCGCGGGCTCGATCGGCTGGCCGGCGCCGGCGACCTTGGTCAGGTTGGCGTAGACCTGGCCCACCGTGGCGGCCTGGCCGCCCGGGTAGAAGATCGCCTTGTTGGCGTGGGCGGCGTCGGGAAACAGGTGCGCGGCGGTGGCGCCTGGCTGGCGCTCGGCGGCCTCGATCAGCTTGGCCGAGCCCTGCGGGCCCAGGAAGTGGGCGGCGTAGAGTTCGCCGGCGGTCGGGCTGCGGCCGGTCCGCCCCTTGAGATAGGCCGCCGAGTCGGAGGTCAGTTCGCCGGCCATCAGCGAGGCCGCGTGCGGGTCGAGCCGCAGGTCCATAACCGCGCGGTGCGCCTCCGTCCCCGTCACATGATAGCGGCCGTCGGAGCCCTTATCGATCAGGTCGGCGTAGCGGGCGTAGCCGTGCTTGGCCCCGTGCTGTTTGAGGGTGGAGAGCCACGTCTGCTCGACGAACTGGAAGAGGCCTGCGGCGGACGAGGCTCCGGACTTGGCCGCCGGGTTCATGCCGCTCTCGCGGCCTGCGGTCTTCATCAGGAAGGAGAAGTCGACGCCCGTCGCGCTAGCGGCGCGCTGGATCGCCGACTCGACGACGCTGCGGATTCCCTCGATCGCGGCCATGACCGGAGTCCTGAACCATCGTGGTTAATGCGCCGCTAACCATATCGATGATGGCAACCTGCCCTAGCCGCCGCGCAAGGCCTTCACCTCTTCGATCTGTTCCTGCAGCCGCCTTTCACCCCGGCGCTTCACGACCAAGAAGAGGACGGCCCAAACGACAAGCAGGCCAAATATCGGAGCGAATTTCTCCAATCCAGCCTTCGGAATGGCTCGATGCAGACCATAAAGGATCATCACCGTCCCCGCGATCAGAGGACCGCCGTTGATAAGGGCGTCTCTGTAGCTGAACCGGCGGCGCGTCAGCTGTGAGAGATGAAAATCGATCAGGGCGCCGACGGATGCTTCCGCGCCCGGCATTCGTTCCGGCCAGTAGTCGCGCACCCGCCAAAGCATCCACCCGACGCCCACAAGGTCGAGTAGCTCGCCGATGCGGATGGCGTTGTTCGGCGCGCGCCACGCCGCCCAGGTGATTGGGACCACCATTGCTGCGGCGAGGCCTGCAACCAGCGTCAGGATGTCCCGCTGGTGATTGCTGTGGTTCCGCGCAAGCGCGCGGACCGCCTGTAGGGTCATGATCGGGGTCTCCGTCTCCTGGCCCTGCCACAGGGCTTTGATGTGGTCGTCAGGCGGCTGGCTCATGCGCGGCCTCCCCGATCTTGGCGTTTGGGGGCGAACCGCCGGGCGAGCAGGGCCTTCAGGCGGTGGATCTTGGTCGCGACCGCGCCGGCCGACAGGCCGGTGATCTCGCCGATGGCGGCGGCGTCGAGGTCTTCCAGATAGAGCAGTGCCACCTGCCGGTCCGGCGACCCCAGCGCCTGGATGATCGCCATCAGTCGATCCAAGGCCTGGCGCTCGCCGGCGGCGGCCTCCGGGTCATCGGTGTCGGCCACCGCCTCGAGGGCCTCCAGGGTCGCGCCCTGCTCGCCCCGCCAGCGGCGTCGCCTCTGGACGTGGCTGGCGGCGGTGTTGTGGGCCACGCGATAGACCCAGGTGCGCAGCGAACAGCGCCCGTCGAAGCCCGCGAGGCTGCGCCAAACCGCCACGTGGATGTCCTGCACCAGGTCCCGCCGGGCCTCGACCTGCGCCTCGTAGGCGCGCGCCAAACGCTCGATCGCGCCGCCGAACTCGGCGGCGGCCGTCGCGTAGCGCTCATCCTGCCCGACCTGTCGGTCCACCCGCCGCCCCCGCCCGTTCTGGAGAGATAGTCCGACGGGCGGGGGGAAACTTACAGGCGTCCGTTACTTCTTCTGCTCGTCGGGCTTCTTGTCCGCCTTGGCCGAGGCCTGGGCGGCGTGCTGCGCGGCGGCCTGCGCCTGCTGCGCAGCGGCCTGGGCGTGCTGGGCGGCGGCGGCCTGGGCCTGTTGTGTGGCCGCGGCCTGGGCATGCTGAGCCGCGGCGGCTTGAGCCTGCTGCGCCGCCATCTGGTGCTGCTGGGCGGCGGCCTGGGCCTGTTGCGCGGCCTGCGCCTGGGCCTGGGCCTGGGCCTGCGCCTGGCGTTGCTGGGCCATGGCCTGAGCTTGTTGCTGGTGCTGGGCCTGGGCCTGCGCCTGCTGCTGGGCCTGGCGTTGCTGGGCCATCGCCTGGGCCTGCTGCTGGCGCTGCGCCTCGTCGCGGGCCCGGTTGGCCGCGTCGGCCTGGGCCTGCTGTTGGCGCTGGGCTTGGTCGCGCGCATGACTGGCGGCGTCGGCCTGAGCCCGCTGCTGCTGGTCGCGCGCCTGGGCCATCTGCTGCCGCTGGGCGTCGTCGCGGGCGCGGTTGGCCGCATCGGCCTGGGCGCGCTGCTGGTCGCGCATCTGGGCCTGGACCTGCGCCTGCTGCTGGCGCTGGGCCTGGTCGCGCGCGCGGTTGGCGGCGTCCATCTGGGCGCGCTGCTGCGCCTGGGCTTGGGCCTGAGCCTGCTGCTGGCGCTGGGCGTCATCGCGCGCGCGGTTGACGGCGTCGGCCTGGGCCCGTTGCTGGTCGCGGGCCTGCATCTGCTGCTGCGCCTGGGCCTGCTGCTGGCGTTGCGCCTCGTCGCGGGCGCGGTTGGCCGCATCGGCCTGGAAGCGCTGCTGGTCGCGGGCGCCGGCCTGGCCGGCGCGCAATTGGGCGTCGGCCTGGGCGCGGGCGGCCGCGTCGGCCTGCGCCTGCTGCTGTTGCTGGACCCCCGGCGGGAACGCGGCCGGCGGACCGCCGCGACCCTGGGCGTAGCCGGCGCCTTGGTCGAAGGGCGGCTCACGGCGCGGCGGCGGCGCGGGCGGGGCGGCGGCGATCACCGGGGCGGTGCGCTGGGCGTAGGCCTCGCGCTGGGCGCGCTCCTGCTGCCACGCCGCCTGCTGCGGCTGCGCGTTCTGGAAGCGGTCGTCGTGCCAACGGCGCCAGTCGGGGTTGCGCTGCTGTTCGTCGGCCCAGCGCTGCTGGCCGGCCAGCACGTCGTCGCGGCGCGCGCGCCAATCCGCGGCGTAGGCGGCCTGCCGCTGCTCGTGGATCGCGGCGTCGTGCAGGCGCTGCGCCCGGAAAAGATAGCGCGCGGCGATGTCCACCAGGCTCGGGCCGTAGTTCGGATAGGGCCGCCCATAGCTGTCGTAGACCTCGACCAGCGAGCCGTTGTCGTAGGCGTAGGAATAGTCGTGGTCGCGGACCAGGAAGGGATAGGCGCTGTCGCCGCGATAGAAGTACTCGCGCTCGCCATAGGGCGTCTGCTCGACCACCCGGTATTCGCCGGCGCTGGAACGCCACACCCAGGGCCGCGAGCCCTGGTAGTCCACCGTGTAGTCCGGCGGGCTGTCGGCGAAGGCGTCGCCCAGCACATAGGCGTCGTCGATGTAGCTGTAGGTCGGCCGGCGCGAGGCGACGGCCCGGGTGATCGGCGGCGCGGGCGGCAACTGGTCGGCCGGCGGCGCGACCGCCTCGGGCGGCGGCGCGGCCTGGGCCAGAGGCAGGCTGGCGATCGGCGCGCCGGTGGCGGGCGCGCCGGGCTGCTGGTTGCACGCCGCGAGCATCAGGCTCGTGGCGGCGGCGGTCAGGAGAAGGCGGCGATAGGACATAGTCGAAGAAACCCCAAAGAAGCTTCGCCGTTCCGATTCCGGCGTCGGCAACATGACTCTGCGAACATGAACGGCGCAGGAATGCGACCTTCACGCAGCGGCCGGGGAGCGCACGGACCCTCTTGACGGTTCGTATTACCGGCGTAATTTATTACGCATGTGATACGCAAGGGACTCCGCCATGGTGATCCGTCAGGCCTTGCCTCTGGGCTTCGAGACGAAGGCGAGCGCGCGGCGCTGGCCGGCGCATATCCGCGGCGCCGTCGCCGCCTCGATCGGCCTGCATCTGATGGCCGTGCTCTACCTGGCCTACGCCAAGTTCAATCCGCCGGCCCCGGCGGCGGCAGTCCCCGACGACATCATCGTTGGCCCGATCATCAAGCTGAAACCCGATCACCCGAAGGCGCCGCCGCCCCCCTTGAAGGTCCATGAGCCCCCGGCGCCCGATCCCCCGCCGCTCCCGCCTCTGGAGATCAAGCAGATCCACGTCGAAACGCCGCCGCCGTTCAAGCTCATCGAGACCATCCCGCAGACCGCAGGCGTGGCCGGCGATCCACCCCAACCGCCGGCCGTCTCGCACATCCTCGGCAACCCGAGCTGGCTGCGCAAACCGACCGGCGAGGAGATGGCCAACGCCTATCCGGACGGCGCGCTGCGGCGCGAGCTCGCCGGCTCGGCGACCCTGGTCTGCGCCGTCGCCGCGGCGGGCACGGTCCACGACTGCCGCGTGGGCGCCGAGACCCCGCCCGGCGCGGGCTTCGGCCCGGCCGCCCAGAAGCTCGCCCGCTATTTCCGGATGAGCCCGCAGACCCTCGACGGCCAGCCGGTGGATGGCGCCACCGTCAATATTCCGATCCGCTTCAGCCTGCGTTGATCGGGACGCGGCTGGGCGCTTCCCTACTTCCCAGGGGGAGCGCCCAGCTTGCGCGCCAGATACTCTGCGGTCGCCGTGTCAGCCTTCAGCCAGGACGTGTAGCGCAGGAAGCCATGGATCTCGTCGGGGATCACCATCTGCTCGAAGTCCACGCCCTTGGCCTCCAGCCGCCGCGCCAGGTCGATCATCTCGGCGAAATGGACGTTCCGATCGTCATCGCCCTGGATCAGCAGCACCGGTGACGTCCAGGTGGCGATGTCGGCGATGGGCGAGGCCTTGAAGGCGACCGCCATCGCTTCTGCCAAATCGCCCTTTTCATAGCGGTCCGTCCGCGCGCCATATTGGCGGGCGACGGTGCGCGACCAGTCGTGCACGCCGTGGAAGTCGACACCGGCCTTGAAGATGTCGGAGTTGCGCGCCAGCGCCAGGGCCGTCAGCAGGCCGCCGTAGGAACCGCCCCAGATGCCGATCCGCTGGGGGTCGACCCCGGGCGTCTTCTGCAGGAAGCCGCCGGCGGCGGCCACGTCCTGGTATTCCGACGAGCCGAGCGCGCCGCCCTTCGGCCAGTGCTGGAAGTCCCAGCCATAGCCGATCCCCAGACGGTAATTCACCGAGAGCACGGTGAAGCCGTGGGCCGCCATGTACTGGTTCATGGCGTAGGCGTTCGAATAGTAGTCCATGTAGGACCAGCCCAGCATCATCTGCCGGAACGACCCGCCGTGGACGAAGATCACCGCCGGCGTGTTCTTGGCGCCGGGGGCCTGGAAGAGCTGGCCCTCGATGGTCAGGCCGTCCGGCGCCTTCCAGCTCACCTTTTTGGGCGTCACGAATCTCGCACCCGCGAACTCGGCGGGCGGCGCTTGACCGGCGAGTTCATGGCGCCCCGAGCCGTTGGCCGCCATCACGTCCACCACCGGCGGGTTCTTCGCATCGGCCCCGATGAAGGCGACGCCGCTCGACAGGGCCGCAGGGCTCCATTCCAGGGCCGCGCCGCTGCTCAGGGCGACGGGCGCGCCGCCCTCGATCGCGACGCGGTAGAGGTGACGGCGCTGGTTGTCGTCGGGATCCTTGCCGGTATTGGCGGAATAGATCACCGACTTGCCGTCACGGCCCATGGCGATGTGTTCGACCATGAAGGCGCCCGGAGTCAGCAGCTTCGCCTCGCCCCCCGCCGCTGGGATCGAATAGAGGTGCGGCCAGTTGTCGGCCTCCGACAGGAAGATCAGCTTGCCGGTCGGCGACCAGGCCAGGTTCGCCTGGCCGGCGACGTCCGGATAGGAGCCGTGCAGGTCCTCGCCGCTCTTCCAGACACGTTTGCCCAAGCCCGTCGCGACGTCGGCCGTCCAGATCGCCCAGGGGCGCGGCTGGCGAACCAGCAGCGATTGCGGCGCCCCGCCACGGCCCGGCTGGCGGGTGAAGGCCACGGACCTGCCGTCCGGCGACCAGACGGGCTCGCGGTCGATGCCCGTCGACGGCGCAAGCCACGCGATGGGCTGGTCCGCGCCGGAATAGAGGCCGACGAAGGCGTGGTCGCCGTCGCGCATGGACGAAAAGGCCAGCTTCGTCCCGTCCGGCGACCAGGTGAGCTCGCTGTCCTTGCCGCGGTCGAAGAACAGCTTCTTGGCGCCCGTCCCGTCCAGCTTGGCGGTCCAGACCACGCCGTCCTTCAGATAGGCGAGCTCACCCTTGGACGAGATCGCCGGCGCGTCGCCCTCGACGATCTTCGCCGCCGGCTTGGCGCCCGTGGGATCGGCCAGCCACAGGGTCACCTTCGGCTCGTCGGCAGAGAGCGCCGGATCCGGCGACAGGTTGCCCGCCGCCGGCCAGTTGCCGTCGTGGTCGCCGCCGCGCACGAAGACCAGGGTCTTGCCGTCCGGCGAGAAGGTGAGCTGGGTCAGCTCCTGCCCGTCGTCGGCGGTGAACTGAGTCACCTGCCTGGGCGTGAAGTCCGGCCCTTCGGCCGCCCAGACGTTGCGCACGCCCCTGACGTCGCGCACCCAGGCGATGCGGTCGGCGTGCTCGGCGCTCACCAGGCCGAGGGTGAATGGATAGGCCAGCGCATCGGCCACGCTGAAACTGTCGGCAGCATGCGCCATGCCGCCCGTCCAGAGCGCCGCCGCAAATGCCGCGCCCGCCAGAAGCCCTTTGAAATGCATCACGCCCCCTCTTGAACAAAAACTCAGTAGCTCTTGGCCTGCCCCAGCACGCGCTCGGCGATGTAGTTGAAGACCATCTCGCGGCTGATCGGCGCCAGCCGCGCGATCATGGATTCGCGGAAATAGCGCTCGACGTCGAATTCCTTGGCGTAACCCATGCCGCCCAGGGTGAAGACGGCTGTTTCGCAGGCGTGAAAACCCGCCTCGCCGCCCAGATATTTGGCGGCGTTGGCCTCCGCCCCGCAATCGCGGCCCTCGTCGAACAGGGCGGCGGCCTTGAAGGCCATCAGATTCGCCGCCTCCAGCTCCATCCAGGCCCGCGCCAGGGGATGGGCCACGCCCTGGTTCTGGCCGATCGGCCGGTCGAAGACGATCCGCTCCTTGGCGTAGGCCGAGGCCTTGCGCAGCGCCGCGCGGCCCAGTCCCACGGCCTCGGCCCCGAACAGCACCCGCTCCGGGTTCAGGCCCTCCAGCAGGTAGTAGAAACCGCGCCCCTCCTCGCCGACCAAGTCCTCGGCGGGCACCGGCAGGTTGTCGATGAACACCGAATTCGACTCCACCGCCTTGCGACCCATCTTCGGGATCGGCGTGGCCGTGATCCGCGACCGGTCGAAGTCGGTGTAGAACAGGCTGAGGCCCTCGGTAGCCTTCTTCACCTCGGCGCGCGGGGTGGTGCGCGCGATGATCAGGATCTTGTTCGCCCGCTGGGCCGACGTCGTCCACACCTTGCGGCCCGACAGCAGATAGCCGTCGTTGGTGCGGCTGGCCTTGGTGGTCAGGCTGGTGGTGTTGAGCCCCGCGTCCGGCTCGGTGATGCCGATGCAGAGCTTGTCCTCGCCGCTGATCAACCGCGGGATGGCGCGGGTCTTCATCGCCTCGGAGCCGAACTTGGCCACCGGCATGGGGCCGAAGATGTTCAGGTGCAGGGCGCTGGCGCCGGAGAAGCCCGCGCCGCTCTCCGTCACCGCCTGCATGGCGATCGCCGCCTCGGTGAGGCCGAGCCCCGAGCCGCCCAGCGCCGTCGGCATCGCCGCGCCCAGCCAGCCCGCGGCGGCCATCTCCGCCACGAAGTCCTCCGGGAACCGGCCGGTCTCGTCGGTGCGCCGCCAGTAGTCGCCGTCGAAGCGGGCGCAGAGCCGCAGGACCCCCTCGCGGATCGCCTGTTGCTCGTCGGTGAAGCCGTAGGCCGTCATGCCGCCTTACCCCTGGGCCGGCGGCCCGCGAATCTCCCCGGGTCCAGCCGCGCCGCATAGGGACCAGCATCACGCCCGGTCACGCAAGCCGTCACGATCTGCGCCACCAGCGGCGCCAGCAGCCAGCCGTTGCGGCGCGCGCCCACGGCCAGGACCACGCCAGGCGCCGCAGCAGGCCCGACCATGGGCAGGCCGTCCGGCGTGGCGGCGCGGACGCCGGCGGAGACGCCGAAGGTCGCGCCCGACAACTCGGGGAACAGCCGCTCCGCCGCCGCGATCAGCGGCGCCAGCGCCGCAAGGTCGGGCTCGGCGTCGGTCCGCCCCGGCTCCATCGTGGCGCCGATCGCCAGGCCCTCTCCGCCCGGAACGGCATAGGCGCCCTCGCCGCGCAGGCTGACGCGGCCGCCGCGGCGATCGGCATAGCGCAGGATCTGGCCCTTGATCGGGGCGAGCGCACGGAGCTCCGGCGCCACCCCGGCGAGGCCCTGCCCTGCCCCCGTGGCGATCACCAGCCAATCGGCGTCGCCGCGCCCGTCCACGGCCTCCGCTCGGACCGCCACCCCTGCCGCCTCGGCCGCCTGCCGCAGCGCGTCGAGCGCCGCCCGCGGGTCGAGCCGCCAGTCCTCGCGCGACAGCACGCCTTCGACGTCGGCCGCGAGCCCCGGCGCGAGGCCTTCCAGCAACGGCCGCGGCAGCTCTGCGCCGCGCAGCCCCAGCCGCGCCAGCCCGGCGCGCGCCTGCGCCAGCCAGGCCTCGGAGCCCACGGCGACGGCGCCTGAACGATCGATCTCGATCCCGGCCCGCCCTGCGAGCGCCGGCCACAGGTTCCGCGCCGCGAGCAGCAGGTCGAGATCGGCCGCCTCGCCGCCGTCCAGGACGGTCTCGAACACCGGGGCCAGCATGCCCGCGGCGACCGCCGAGGCGTTGGGCTCATCCGCCGGGTCGCAGATCGTGACCGCACAGCCCGCGTCGGCCAACGCCAGGGCCGTGGTCAGCCCCAGCGCGCCGGCTCCCGCCACGATCACCCTTGGCCCGCGCGTCATGGACCTAACGAGCCATCCGGCCGGCGAAAATCAAGCGGAACCCGCTCTGGCCGCGGAGCCGGCCGATCCGTAAAGCATGGGGCCATGACCTCTTACATCACTGTCCGGCGCGAAACCCACGCCCGTGGCCCCGTCGCGATCGTCAGTATCGACAACCCGACGAAGCTGAACAGCCTGTCGTCGGAAGTGATGGGCCATTTCGTCGAGGCCTTCCGCGGGCTGGCGGCGGACCCCGACCTGCGCGCGGTCGTGCTGACCGGCGCAGGCGACAGGGCCTTCATCGGCGGGGCCAATATCGACGAGATGGCCGAGCTCGCCTCGCCGGAGGCCGCGCGGGTCTTCATCCTGAAGGTCCACGGCTGCTGCCGGGCGATCCGCGACCTGGCCGTCCCGGTGATCGCCGCGGTCAACGGCTGGTGCCTGGGCGCGGGCCTGGAGATCGCCGCGGCCTGCGACATGCGCCTCGCGGCCGAGACCGCGGTCTTCGGCATGCCGGAGGTGAGGCTGGGCCTGCCCTCGGTGGTGGAGGCCGCCCTGCTGCCCTCGCTGATCGGCTGGGGGCGGACCCGGCGCATCCTGCTGACCGGCGAAACCTTCAGCGCCGCCGACGCCCGGGCCTGGGGCCTGGTTGAGGAGATCCATCCGCCAGCCCTGCTGTTCGCCGCCGTCGAGGATCTGCTGGACAAGCTGCTGGAGGCCGAGCCGCAGGCCGTGCGGATCCAGAAGGCGCTGATCCGCGCCTGGGAAGACCTGCCGGTGACCGGGGCCGTCGCGGCCGGCGTCGACGCCTTCGAGCAGGCCTGGAGAACCGACGAACCCGCGACCTCCATGGCCCGCTTCCTGGCCCAGCGGGCGGCCGCCAAGAGGGGTTGAAGATCTAGCCGGCGGCGCGCTGCGCCTCGCCCCAGCCCTGGTGCCATTCCGGCTCGCCCGCGTAGCGCTCGGCCAGGAAGTCTACGAAGGCCCGCACCTTGGCCGCCAGGTGACGGGCATGCGGATAGACCGCGTGCACATGGATCAGTTGCGGCTCGTAGGCGCAGAGCAGCGGCGTGAGGCGACCGGCCCGCAGGTCGTCGGCCGCGGCGAAGGCGGGCGTCCGCGTGATGCCGAGCCCCCGCCGCGCCGCCGCCACGCAGGCGTCGGCGCCGCCGAAGCGCAGCCGGCCGTGCACCCGCACCTCCATCCGGTCGCTGTGCCCGCCGTATTGCCAGAGCGTCGGATCGCGGGCGTTGGTGTCGATGATCGCCTCGTGGCGCGACAGGTCCTGCGGCGTGGCCGGCGCGCCGGCCGCCTGCAGGTACCCAGGCGAGGCGCAGGTCACCAGCCGCACCGCCGCCAGCTTGCGCGCGATCAGCGAGGAGTCGTGAAGCTGGCCGATGCGCACGCCGACATCGAAGCCCTCTTCCACCAGATTGACCATCCGGTCGGTGGCCGAGACGTCCAGCGAGACCTCGGGATAGGCCGCCGCGAAATCCAGCAAGGCGGGCATCAACTGGGCCGCACCGAACGACACCGGGGCGGAGATCTTCAGCAGGCCCCGCGGCCCGCTCTGGTCGCGCACCGAACCCTCCAGCGCCTCGAAGTCCTCGAGCAAGCCCCGCGCGCGCTCCAGATAGGCCCGACCGGTGTCAGTCAGCGAAACATCCCGCGTCGTGCGGTTCAGCAGGCGCGCGCCGAGCCGGTTCTCCAGCCGGGCCACCAGCTTCGAGACCTGGGCGCTGGAGACGCCCAGGCGCCGCGCGCCCTGCGTGAAGCTGCGGGCGTCCGCGACGGCGGCGAAGGCGTTGATCTCGTCGAAGCGGTCCATGAACGGCGTCGCCCCATTGCTTCCCAACCGGAAACATAATTGTGCAGTCAGGCCGGATTATCAACCAGGCGGCGCGGGTGCATCTACCGCTCACACCAAATCAAAGGGACGAAACCCATGGCCCAACCCCGCAACGTCGCCGTGATTGTCGGCAGCCTCCGCAAGGAATCCTTCACCCGCAAGCTCGCCAAGGCGATCGCCGCCGTGGCGCCGGCCCACCTGACGTTCGACTTCGTGGACATCGGCCAGCTCCAGTTCTTCAACCAGGACCTCGAGACCACGCCGCCGCAGAACTGGACCGACTTCCGCAACCGCGTGAAGGCGGCCGACGCCGTCCTCTTCGTCACGCCGGAGTACAACCGCGGGGTCCCCGGCGTGCTCAAGAACGCCATCGACGTGGGCTCGCGCCCCTACGGCGCCAGCGTCTGGAACGGCAAGCCTGCCGCGGTGGTCAGCAATTCCCCCGGCGCCATCGGCGGCTTCGGGGCCTATCACCACCTGCGCCAGTCGCTGGTGTTCCTGAACATGCCGACGGTGAACCAGCCCGAGACCTATGTCGGCGGGGTGGCCGCCATGTTCGACGAGAACGGCGAACTCACCGACGAAGCCACGCGCGAGTTCCTGACCGGCTTCGCCCTGACCTTCGCCGACGGCATCGAGCGGCATCTGAGCTGACCGTCATGACGCTCCCCACCCTGTTCATCCCGCACGGCGCGGGCCCCTGCTTCTTCATGGACTGGACCCGCGGCCCCGCCGACACCTGGGACAGGACCGCGGCCTGGCTGAAGGGCCTGATCGCGGACCTGCCCGAGCGCCCGAAGGCGATCCTGATCGTCAGCGGCCACTGGGAGGAGCCGGTGTTCACCGTGGGCTCGTCGCCCAGGCCGCCGATGATCTTCGACTACTACGGCTTCCCGGCCGAGACCTATCGGCTGCGCTTCGACGCGCCGGGGTCGCCGGCGCTCGCGGCGCGGGTGCGCCAATTGCTGGGCGCGGCGGGCTTCGCGACCGCGGAGGACGCCGAGCGCGGCTACGACCACGGGGTCTTCGTGCCTCTCCTGCTGGCCACGCCGCAGGCGGACATTCCGGTGGTCCAGCTCTCGCTGCGCGCCGATCTCGACCCGCAGGCGCACCTGGCGGCCGGCCGCGCCCTCGCCCCTCTCCGCGACGAGGGCGTGCTGATCGTGGGGTCCGGCATGAGCTGGCACAACATGCGCGGCTTCAGCCCGGCCTTCACCGACAAGTCCAAGGCCTTCGACGCCTGGCTGGAGACCGCCCTCGCCGATCCGGCCCGCCGCGACGAGGCGATCCGCGGCTGGGCGCAGGCGCCCTACGCCCGCGAGGCCCATCCGCGCGAGGAGCATCTCGCGCCCCTGTTCGTCGCGGCCGGCGCGGCCGAGGGCGAGCCTGGGCGCCTGGCGTTCCGCGACGTGGCGATGGACGTGGCGATCAGCGGCTACGAATTCGGCAGGGCGGCCTAAGCCGCGGCCGTCGCCTGGCCGCCCTGGGCCTTGTCCAGGGTCCGCTGGATGACGTCATAGAGCCGCGCGGCCTCGATCGGCTTGGCCACGAAGTCGTCCATGCCGGTGCGCAGATATTCCGCCACCTGGTGCGACATGGCGTTGGCGGTCAGCGCCACGATCGGCGTGCGCGGCCGGCCCTCGGCCCGTTCGCGGGCGCGGATCACGCCGGTGGCGGTCGGCCCGTCCATCTCCGGCATCTGAACGTCCATCAGGATCAGGTCCCAGGGCTCGCGCGCCCAGGCCTCGACCGCCGCGCGGCCGTTGTCGACGATCACCGGATCGAGGCCCACCTGCTCCAGCAGGGTGCGCAGGACCAACTGGTTCATGCCGTTGTCCTCGGCCGCCAGCACCCGGATGGCGACGCCATCGGCGCGCGGACGCGCATCGGCCGGCGGCGGGACGGGCTTCGACGGCGCCGCGGCGAGCCGAGTCAGCGGCAGCTCGACGATGAAGGTCGCGCCCTCGCCCAGGGTGCTCTCCGCGCGGATCGCGCCGCCCATCAGTTCGGCCAGGTCGCGGCAGATGGCGAGGCCCAGGCCCGTGCCGCCGTAGCGCCGGGTGGTCGAGGCGTCAGCCTGCTCGAACTTCTGGAACAGGCTCGTCAGGTTCTCGGGCGCAATGCCGATGCCGGTGTCGCGCACGGCGATGGACAGCCGCGCGCCCTTGCGGCTCACCGCCACCTTCACCCCGCCCTTGTCGGTGAACTTCAGCGCGTTGGAGACCAGGTTGTAGAGGATCTGGCGCACCCGGACGCTGTCGCCGCGATAGACGCCTCGCGCCCCCCGCTGGACCTTCAGTTCGAACGAGAGGCCCTTGGCCTGGGCGGTGGCGGCGAAGGCGCCGATGGCGCCGCGCGACAGTTCGTCGATGTCGAACTCAGCCTGTTCGAGCTCCAGCTTGCCGGCCTCGATCTTGGACAGGTCGAGCACGTCGTTGAGGATCGCCAGCAGGCTCTCCCCGGACTGGCGGATCACGTCGAGCCGTTCGCGCTGCTGCTGGGTCACCTCGCCCATGGCCATGGCCTGGGCCATGCCGAGCACCCCGTTGAGCGGCGTGCGGATCTCGTGGCTCATGGTGGCCAGGAAGGCGCTCTTGGCGCGGGTGGCGGATTCCGCCTCTTCCTTGGCGTTGAGCAGGGCGAACTCGGCGGCCTTGCGGTCGGTGATGTTCTGCAGCGCCCCGATCATGCGCAGCGGCTTGCCGTCCTCGTCTCTCAGGAAGCGCACCGCGCCCTGCACCCAGACGTCTTCGTCACCGGGCCGGCGCAGCCGGTACTCCGGCCGATAGGGCGCGCCCTCTTCCTCGTGGCGACGCCATTCCTCCTGCACCCGGGGCAGGTCGCGCTCGTCGACGGTCGACCAGATATCCTGGCTGAGCTGCTTGTAGTTCCAGCCCCTGTCGTAGAAGCTGGCCTCGCCGCCGATGCTGACAAGCTCGCGGGCGCGGAAATCCAGCTCCCAAACGTGCATGTCGGCGATCTCCATCGCCAGTCGCAGGCGCTCCTCGGAGCGCTCTATCCGATCGAGCGCCTCGACCATCCTGGTCACGTCATGCGAACTGATGATCAGCCCGCCGATCTCGCCGGCCCCGTCGCGCCAGGGCGTGAGCTCGACCTGCAGCCAGATGACGGAGCCGTCGGGCCGCTGGAATTCGACGCGATCGGCCTGCACCGACTCGCCGGCCAGGCAGCGGTCGTAGACCGGACGCCATTTCTCGTGGGTGCTGGGAAACAGCGTGTAGAGCGAACGGCCGAGCACCTCGCGGCCGCCGAGCTGGCGGCTTTCGATCCAGCGGGGGCTCGCGGCGAGGACCCGCATCTCCCGGTCGGTCATCACCAGCGACAGGGGCGCGGTGTCGATGATCTGGTCGACCATGCGATGGGCGACATCGCTTTCGCGGCGGGCGGTCTCTCGGGCGATCCGGGCCTGGACGCGGCTCCACTCGTCGGCCACGACGTCGGCGAGGTCCTGCAGCCGCGCGGCCAGGCCTTTGTCGAAGGGCTTGGCCTTAAGGCCGGCGACCGCGAAGACGCCGGGGATCGAGCCGTCCTCCAGCCGGATCGGCGCGGCGGCATAGAAGCGCACATGCGGCGGACCGGTGACGTTGGGGCGGTGGCGGAACCGCTCGTCCTGGCTGGCGTCGGCGACCCAGAGCAGCTCGCCTCCGTCCACCACCAGGCGCGCGACCGGCGCGTCCTTCGGCGCCTTTCCGCTCGGGTCATGGCTGCGCCAGGCGTCGCCGCCGCCCAGCAGCACCACAGAGGCGTCGACGTCCTGGAAGAGGGTCCGGGCGAGCCGCCGCGCCCGGTCGAAGACCGGTCCCGATTGCTCCAGGCCTTCCGGCGCATGCGGGCGAGTTTCGCCGGCCATTCGCTTCCCCAAAAGGCGACTGCGCGCCGTTCGCATAACTCTGAACCGCGGCCGGTTAAGAAAGGGCTTTAATCGGCGGAGCCCGCATCACGGCTTGCAACGATATGGTGCAGGACGATACCGCTGGTGGTTGCAACATTCAGGGAATCGAAACCGCCGGCCATGGCGATCCGCACGCCCCGCGCCCGCGCCATGGCCGACGCCGGCAGTCCCGGCCCTTCAGCGCCGAACAGTACGGCCGTGCGCGGGCCCGGCCGGACGTCGGCCAGCTCCGTCCCGCCCTGGGGCGACAGCGCCAGCACCTCGAAGCCCTCCGCCGCCAGCCGCGCCGCGAGGCCGGCCGCGGCCCCGCCGCGGGCGAAAGGCGTCGTCAGCGCCGCGCCCACCGAGACCCGGATGGCCTTTCGGTACAGCGGGTCGCAGCAGTCGTCGTCCAGCAGCACCGCGTCGGCCCCGAAGGCGGCGGCGTTGCGGAACAGGCCGCCCATGTTGTCGTGGTTGGCGATGCCGGCGAGGCCGACCACCAGGGCGCGAGGCGGCAGGCCGGCCAGCAGGCCGTCCAGGTCGGGCTCCGCGCGGACCCCTGCCGCCAGCACCCCGCGATGGATGTGGAACCCCACCACCGCGTCCATGACCGCCTGCCCCGCCGCATAGACGGCCACGTTCGCAGGCAGGCCCGCCAACAGCGGCGCCAGCGCCTGGACCCGCTTTTCCGCCACCAGCACCGAGCGCAGCGGGTGGCGTCCGGCGCGGACCAGCTTCTCGAGCACCACGACGCCCTCGGCGATGAAGCCGCCCTCCCGCCCCACCAGGTCGCGCTCGCGCACCTGCCGATAGTCGGCCAGCCGGGGATCGTCGGGATCGTCGATGGGGATCAGGGGCGGCACAGCGGCGGTTCTGTCATGGTCCGCCGGACGCCTCCAGACCCGGGTAAAGTTGACGCTGGCGTCATTTTACGATCTATACGATGCTTAAATCCCCTGGGAGGACGAACCATGGCCGACGGCAATCTGGCGAACCTGGCGCAGGCGCGCGAAGCCGCCTACGCTACGCCGCTCGCGGACCTGAACCCTGCGCAGCCGGCGCTGTTCCAGGCCGACGCCATGTGGCCGATGTTCGAGCGCCTGCGCGCCGAGGCGCCGGTGCACTATACCCGCGAGCACGAGTTCGGCCCCTACTGGTCGATCACCAAGTACAACGACATCATGGCGATCGACACCAATCACCAGGTGTTCTCGTCCGAGGGCGGCATCACCATCGCCGAGCCTCCTGGCGGCGACGGTCCGCTGCCGATGTTCATCGCCATGGACCCGCCGCGCCACGACGTTCAGCGCAAGACCGTCAGCCCGGCCGTGTCGCCCACCAGCCTGCAGGTCATGGAGCCGCTGATCCGCGAGCGCGCGGCCATGATCCTCGACAACCTGCCGATCGGCGAGGAGTTCGACTGGGTCGACAAGGTCTCCAAGGAACTGACCGGCATGACGCTGGCCACCCTGTTCGGCATGCCGCAGGAAGACCGCCGCCAGCTCATCTACTGGTCCGACGTGGTCACCGCCGCGCCCGGCCAGGGCCTGATCGACAGTTTCGAGCAGAAAATGGCGATCTTCGTGGAGTACCACGCCTACTTCACCGAGCTCTGGAACCAGCGGGTCAACGCCGATCCCACCGGCGACCTGGTCTCCATGCTGGCCCACGGCGAAGCCACCCGGAACATGGCGCCGCGCGAGTACTTCGGGAACATCGTGCTGCTCACCGTCGGCGGCAACGACACCACCCGCAACACCATCTCCGGCTCGGTCCTGGCGCTGAACCAGAACCCGGACCAGTACAAGAAGCTGCGCGAGAACCCCGGCCTGATCCCGTCCATGGTCTCCGAGACCATCCGCTGGCAGACCCCACTCGCCCACATGCGCCGCCGCGCCCTGGCCGACTTCGAGTTCGGCGGCCAGACCATCAGGAAGGGCGACAAGGTCATCATGTGGTACGTCTCGGGCAACCGCGACGACGAGGTGATCGACCGGCCGAACGACTACATCATCGACCGCGAACGGTCCCGCAACCACATCTCCTTCGGCTTCGGCATCCACCGCTGCGTCGGCAACCGCCTGGCCGAGCTGCAGTTGAAGGTGATCTGGGAAGAGATCCTCAAACGCTTCCCGACCATCGAGGTCGTGGGCGAGCCCAAGCGGGTCTATTCCACCTTCGTGAAGGGCTACGAGACCCTGCCGGTGGTGATCCCGAGCCGCGTCTAGCGGTCCTCCACGCCTTCCCGCACCCGCACGATCAGCGACTGGCTGGCGGTGGCCATCAGCTCGCCGTCCTGGGCGAACAGGTACATGGCGCCGTGGCCGAAGCCGCCGTGAACGCCCAGGATGCGGATGTCGCAGAGCACCCACTCGGTGGGGACGATCCGGCGGATGCGCAGGGTGTTGTCCAGGCTGTTGCCCCCGGCGTTCTGGCCCAGCGCATTGCCGATGCCCGAGGGCACGTGGTCGGCGATGATCGCCAGCATCGTGGCGTCGATGGCGAACCGCTCGCGCGGCCGCACCCAGATCAACAGCCGGCCGTCCTCTTCCGCCGCGCCCTGGCGGTCGAAGCCGTAGTGGCCCTTGGCGACGCGTACCTCCATACGGCTGTGCAGGCCGTAGTGCGCTGCGCGCCAATGCTCGCCGGGTTCGCAGTCCTCGGGGCGCGGGACGTCGGGCATGGCCAGCCACTGCCGCGACAGGTCGCTCGGCCGCGCGCCGAGCGCGGCGTTGACCGTGAAGATCTCCTTGTCGCCCACATGGCCGATCACCCGGGCCTGGCTGCTGTGCTTGCCGGCGGCCGGCACCCAGACGTCAAGGTCCACCACGCTGGGCGGCCGGGCGTAGGACAGGTACTGCGCGGTGGCCCAGATCAGCGGCCGGCCGGTGGTGCGCTCCATGGCCCCGATCGCCGAGGCCAGGCCGACGCCGCCGAACATGAACATCTCGTCGGGCCGCCCGACGCAGACATCCGGCGTCAGGGGCATGAACCAGCGGTGCGGGTTGTGCGTGGCGCGCAGGTCGAAGAAGAGACGGTCCATGCCGCCTTCATGAGCCCACAGGCTCAAGGTTCGCAAGGCGCCCGGACACGGCGACGGCCGCACCCACCGAAGTGAATGCGGCCGCCGGTCAGGTCGTGGAGGGTCGGCTAGCGGTAGTTCGAATGCCAGTCGCCGTCCCGGTCACGGCCGCGATCCCGGTCGTGGCCGCGGTCGGAGCGATCCCGGCCATAGCCGTCGTCGCCGCGCGTCCGGTAGCCGTAGGCCGGCTGGGCGTAGCCGTAGCTCTGCTCGGTGTAGGCGTAGGTCGGCTCGACGTAGGCGTAGCTCGGTTGGGCGTAGGCGTAGCCCGGCTGGGCGTAGTAGCCGCTGCTGTAGGCCGGCGCCCGGTAGCCGCTGTTGTAGCCCTGATAGTCGCAGGACGAACTGGAGCTGCGCGCGATGCTGTTGCCGAGGAGCGCGCCGGCGACGCCGCCGATCGCGGCCCCGCCGGAGCGGCCGCCATGGTGGGCGGCGAGGTTGGAGCCCAGCACCGCGCCGGCGATGCCGCCGATGATGGCGCCGGCGGCGCCGTTGCCGCGGCTGTCCTGGCGGCAGTCGTTGGCGTAGCCATAGGGTTGCGCGAAGGTCGGGGTGGCCATGGCGCCGGCCGCGAGGGCGGCGATCACGGCGCCAGAAATTGCGGCGGCTTTCATGTCGTTCTCCAGTCTTGCTTGCGGCGGCGCCGAAGGGTCGGACCGCCTATGCGCTGGATTAAGAGCCCTCGCCGCTGAACCGGTTCTGAGGCCGCCGTTATCTGGGGTTCACCCCGCGCGAGGCCCCGGCCTCGGCCGGACGGGCCGCGCCCTCAGCCGCGCAAGGCCGCCGAGATCGCCGCCAGCCCCTCGCCCAGTTCCTCCGCCGTCGGCCAGCCGTAGCCCAGGCGGAAATAGCTGTCAGGCTGCTCGAACCAGTGGCCGGGCCCCACGTAGGCGCCGTGGTCTTCCAGCAGGCGGCGATAGAAGCCCTGCGTCCCGCCCGGCGGCTCGGCGGTCATCCGCGGGAAGCAGACCACGCCGCCGCCCGGCTTCACCCACTCCAGCCGGTCCTCGCCGGCCATCCAGTCGCTGACCGTCTCCAGCCGGCGGCGCATCTCCGCCAGGCGCGGCCCCAGGATCGCGGCGCGGTTCTCCATCACCTGCTCGGCGACCCACTGGTCCATGACGCTGCCGCAAATGCTGATCTGCTCGCTGGCCGCCAGGAACACCTCCTGCAACGCCGGGTCCCGGGTGGCCAGCCAACCGATGCGGATGCCCGGCACGCCATAGGCCTTCGACAGCGACGAGACGCCGATCACGTGCGCGCCCAACGACGCCGCCGGCGGCAGGGGCCCGTCGAAGGAAAGGTCGCGATAGGTCTCGTCCACCAACAGGCGGCAGCCGTGACGGGCCGTGAGGTCGACCAGCGCCCTCAGCTCGGCCTCGGTCAGCATCACGCCGGTCGGATTGTGCGGGCAGGTCACGCTGACGATCCTGGTGGCCGGCGTGATGGCGGCCGCCACCTTGTCCAGATCGATCCGGAAGCCGTCTTCGAAGGCCAGGTCGACGTGCGTGGTCGGGCAGCCGATGGCCCGCGGCGTCTCCAGGTTGGTGGCGTAGTTGGGCCGGATCACCACCAGGTGGTCGCCGGGCCCCAGCAGCGAGGTGGCGACGATGAACAACGCGCCGGCCGCTCCGGTGGTCACCAGGACGTCGGCCGCAGAAAGCCCCTGCCCGTCCGCCGCGATCAGGTCGCGCAGCCGCTCCCGTCCGCGGTGCTCGCCATAGAGCAGCGGCATGTCGGGGATCGTCAGGCCGAGATCCGACAGTTTCTGGTCGGCCACCGAGCTTTCCGAGAGGTTCCAGCGGATGCGCGCATAGCCGTACTCCTCCGGGCTCTCCACCTCGATCGGCATTCGGACGTAGCGCACGTGGGACGGCTCCTAGCTGCGCGTAAACACAGGGTCGCGGCGCTCGCGGAAGGCGGCGACGGCGGCCTTGTGGTCGGCCGAGCGGCGCAGGGTCCGGAGCTCCGGCGCGGCCATGGCGTTGAACGCGTCGGGCGACAGGTCCGGCGCGCGGCTGGCGGTGCGCTTGGTGGCCTCCACCGACAGCGGCGCGCGGCTGGCGATCCGCTCGGCCAGGGCGATGGCGGCGCCGCGCAGCTCGTCCGGGGCATGCAGGCCGGTGACCAGGCCATAGCGCTCGGCGGTCTCGGCGTCGTGCGGCGAGCCGGTCAGCAGCATGGCCTTGGCGCGGCTGACCCCGATCAGCCGCGGAAGGCGATAGGTGGAGGCCATCAGCCCGACGTTGACGCCGGCGCAGACGAACTTCGCCTCGGTGGACGCGAGCCGGATGTCGCAGCACAGCGCCAGCTCGAAGCCGCCGCCGACGCACCAGCCGTTGACCGCGGCGACCACCGGGACCCGCGTGGCCTCCAGGCGGGCGAGCCGCCGGCC